>Ga0247609_10006275_pt1 | contig 11473 bp, 7 predicted proteins | sample 172DNAGHGlowgp2_FD_193487 | JGI IMG/M metagenome (GOLD analysis project Ga0247609, IMG submission 193487) | Sheep rumen microbial communities from Palmerston North, Manawatu-Wanganui, New Zealand - 1728 DNA GHGlow gp2 | ecosystem: Host-associated > Mammals > Digestive system > Stomach > Rumen ... | reverse complement strand
TTTGTCTTTGTGCTTCATTATATTCCAAACCTTGTCTATATGCATCACCACGGTGATTATTATAGTTATAATCATTTGCTAACATTGATGCTAATGCCATTGATCTATTACCATTTGATAAACCAACTATAGCATTATTAGCTGCATTTTGTTGAGCATTTAATTGATTCAAATAATAAGCTTCATCTAACGGTCTGTATCTTAAATAATCACCAATGTACTTTGGGGATACTTGAGCACCAATTCTAGCAGCAGCTCTTTCAATTCTAGCAGGATTATTGTAATCTGGTTTACTTGCTATACTTCTTGCTACATTAAATATAGAACCTAACACCGGTGCATAACGCATATATGTTGGATCAAAGCTAAAATTACTTTTGTTTTTTTGTAATTCCTTACGTTCTTTTTTAGTTAAAGAGTTTGGATAATATTTTTCTTTAGCTCTAAGCAAAAGATTTCTATCATTTAAAATATCTGCTTCTGTTTCATCTTTAACTTCATCTTCAACACGATTGTCAAGTCTAGTTTTAGTATTAGCTAAAGAAACTAGATCTAACCATTGATCATATTCACTTTTTCCAGAATATAAATGTCCACCTTTTGCTTTCATATTTGTTCTATCAAAATTAATCCCAGACATTTTACTAATATTTTTAACGTTGTTCTTTTCATAAACTTCTGGTTTTACTTTGCTTGCTTTTACAAATTTATTTTTATCAGCAACATCATTTTTATCTTTACTATAAAAATAAACAGTATCTGAATTAAGATCTAAATTAGGATTCTTCTTTAAAAAGAAATCGACAGATTCTTTATTATTTCTATCTAATATAATAGCATCTTTTGGTAATCCATAATTTCTTTTAACTGGAAATCTATTTAAGTATGCTAATCCAGATTGTTTTGATTGTTGATTCGCAACACCTTGTGCTATATTATTAACATCCATTGGTGTGTGTCCATCGAGATACGGATTTATATCTGTTATGTCAGCACCATTTTCATCTTTATAAAATCCACCATATTTTTGAGCATCGTCTATATTTACATATTCATTTTGTCTATTTATATAATTAATAAAAGCACTATTATTTATTGCAGATTTTGCAGCTTCAATTTCTTCAGCGGTAGGGTCTCTAAATACACCAACTTTTTCCAATGCTAAAGGTAACAATGGATTTAAATTTAAAAGACTTTCACCAGACACGGCTTTAACACTACCACCATTATCAATAAAACTATTTTCACCACCGAATAAATGTCCACCTTTTGCATAGTTTCCACCAATAGTATATTTATCCCAAGCCCAATTTAACCAACCGGGAATATCTTTATTATCACGTTTACCTTTATATAGTGCATCTAAATTACCACCACTATTACCCCATATATTATCAATAGCAGCACCAGTCATATCAATACCACTAGCTATTGCACCAAACATTGCACCTTTGTTAAACCCACCTTTTGAAGTATCTGTAGTAGTTTTGTTTCCGTTTAGCTCTACACCTAATGTATGATTGTTCATTCCATTACTGTTGGCTGCAATATTTTTGCCAATGCTAAAATCATTTTGATTTTGTATATTTTGTCCAATAGATGCATTTAAATTTGAACCATGTTGTAAACTTTGATTAAAATTAGGTCTATTAAATTTATCATATAATGACCATGTATATACTCCACCATCTGGAAATAAATGTCCACCTTTGGCATACATTGGTGGTTGTTCCATTATTGGTTGTTGCATTGAAGGATCAACCAAAGGCATTTGTTCTTGTGGCATTTGCTCCATTGCTTGTTGCTGCATAAGTTCTTCTTCAGAAGGTTGCTGTGTTTGTTGTTGCATTTGTGCTAACAATTCTGGTGGCATTGAGGCAATTTCCTTTTTAATCTTATTGCCTTCTTGTTTAGCTTTAAGTTCTTCTTGTGAATCTCTTAATCTACTTAAAGAATCATCTAATCCTCTAAGAGTAATAGGATCATTAGGTCTTTCTGCTGATTCATCCATTAACTTCTTTGCAATATCAGCATACGTTTCACCTTTCCATTTATTTTTTTCTAAATCCTTTTTAGGAACTTTAAGTCTCCTTGAAAATACATAGTCGTCATTCCATACAACTTCGCCTTCTTCAACTTTATTCTGTAAACCGTCTGGTGCTGTACTAATAGCAACACCATCGTTTGGATTATTTTCATGAGAACCCCCACTTCCTATATAGTTAAGTCCGTTGTTCCAAGTAGTACTATTGGAATGTAAGTTACCACCCAAAGCATTTATGTAACTCCATTGTTGATCTGCTATTTGATTTGCCATTATATTATTTAATTTATTATCAACCATTGCAGTTTGTAATGCGTTAGTCTGTCTGATTTTTTCATTTAAGTCAGCAACAGCACTTTCAGCTTTCTTTCTATTACGTCTTCCGGCAATACCTGCACCTATTTGTCCAACTACAGCACCTGCTAATGCACCCCAAGGACCAAAGTTACTACCAGCTTGCATTGCTTGTGATGAAGTTGATAAAAACTTTCCAATCCTATGAGCATTATTACCTATTAGATCACTAGTTTCTAATTCGTGTAATTGTCCAGAACTATTTATATAATCTTCAAGACTATCTAAGTTATTTAATGAAGATATACCGTTAAAACCAATTCTAGTATTGTCTATAGCATTATTATACGTTTCTTCATTAGCTTTACGTTCTTTACTATTTGAAGCTAAACCATTCGCAAACTGTAATGTACCAGAGATACCAAAATCACCTCCAATATCAAATTTGTGTGATGGTTTACTTTTATTATTTTGTTTACTCATTTCATATAAAGTTTAATTTGCTACAAAACTATAAAAAGTTTTTTTAATACGCAACTAATTAATTAAAAAAATAATAGCTACAATAAAAATATTATTGCAGCTATTAAATTTATTCATATACATCAACTACTATATCGTGTATTTTTGCTTTAAGATTTGCAACGCCGGTTTTAGTCAACTTAATTCTAGACCAATAGTTTCGTATTCTATCACGTTTTACTCTAGTGCCTTCTCCTTTTTGATTTCTACCAATAGCAGCTCTCCATATTCTAAACTTTTGTTTCATATTGCTACCACTGCTATATGGTTTATCTTTTAGGAAGGTTAACGATTGCTCATTAGTATCTTGATATTCATTAGAAACTTGTAAAGTATCAAATGGTAATGATGCGCCATAACCACTATTTAAATTTGGAGTGTAAGCATCACCCCTAATTTCTACAGTATCAAATATTTTATCAATGTGTGGATCTACGTTAGCAGTTAATTCAACTTCATAACCTCGATTACTACCAAAGATGTTTAAATTATCTATAGCTCTATGTTCGTAGAACAACGGAGTATTGTTTGTGAAATCATTAAGTACCCAATAATTCTTATTTTCTATATTAACAAAGTCAAACAGTTTAGCATTAGTGGTATCTACATAATCGTAGAATGCTGTAAATAAATTTAAATTTTCATTATAGGTTAAACAACTTGCACCATCTGTAAAGTATATATCCCCTAATTGTTGATCATAATATGTGTGTAATACACCACCACCAAGTTCTGTCCATTTATTTCTATTTGGTTTCCATACACCACTATAGTTTTTATTCTTCAAATAAGATTTAAAACCAAAATTATCACTAATACATTTTATACCGTCTGATAAAACATATAGTTTGTGATTATAGTCATCTGAAAAATACAAACCGCTTTTGGCATTAACTATAGACCATTCGTTTTGACATCCAAATTGATTTGTTATATACTCTTTACCAGATACTAAACCGCTATTCATTAATACAATCGGTGCACCGTTAGCTTGTGGAATCATAGCATTTTCATTATATTTAATTAACGCTATACCTTTTTGTTGGAATGCTATAAGTTTATTGTTCCATAATTTTAATGCGGTTATTTCTCCAAGAGAACCATCTAAATCTAATACATTAGTTAAATGTATATTAGTCCAAGAATCAATACTTTCACCAAATACTTTTTGTTTACTCCAAGTAACTAAGTTAGGAAATGTATTTTGAAATCTATCTGGATCTAATTTACGATATGTAAAGAAGTTATCTGTTTGACTATACACGTCATTTAGTTTATTAAAGTTTTGTGGTTCTATGTGTAATATATCTGTTTTTTGTTTATCATAAGTACCATCAATATTGATTCTTGTTTGAACCATAAAACTACAAATATCTATAATACTATTTTTAGCTTCGTGTGAAAACGGATATGTTTTTAAACAATTGTATCTTTGATAATATGTATCACCTTTTGTCCAACGAATAGTTATATCTTCATCTCTTATTAATTTAATCGTATCACCAGCAATATGCCAAATATTTTCATACATCGATGTATCAGTAGGTTTACCATTGGATCTACCTTTAAAATGGTTATCGATATTATCGTCATAATTTCTATTTATTAAACACCCGTATGTTAAAGCAGCATAAGTTGAATCACTAGTGTATCCAGAACTAGAATAGGAATTAAACTTTATTATTGCGTGAGGTGTAGATTTATATTGTATTCTAACATTACCAACATCGGATTGACCGCCTATTATTAGAATATCTACAGTTTTTGAATAATTTAATCCGTTAATAAAAATAGAATCTTCGTTAATAACAGATACGTTGCTAACAGAAAGTTTTATTGGATCTACTTTAAAAGTATTATATTGAGAAACTCTCCAATTAGTAATGATCTTTTTTTCTGGAGCACCATATACTAAATCAGAACCTTTGTGATGTCCATCTATATTTAAATCTCCAGAATAAGATACATCATTATGCCAAGGATATATGGTTGTATCTATAGGCTCATCGTTATGTTCATCTATCCATACGCCACTACCACCAACAAAAGTCATTGATGATTTTGCGGTACCACTCATGTAATTAATAGTACCAGATTTTTTTCTAAATCCACAACTTTTGTCTAATTTTTCTGTAGTTGTTGCAGTTAACATTTCAATATCATATTTTAAATGATGTATTGGAGTATCTGCACATACATAAAAATCATAATCGTTATTTATCTTGTTTATTTTTTCGAATTCTAATTCTGGAGAATTAAATGTTCTCCAAGTACCCATGATTTTAAAATCGTTTACACCACTAAAACCATCAATTTCAGTTGAATATGGAATTCCACTTATTATTTCGCTAGCAATAGAATAAGATCCATCATCACTACCGACTGAATTAATATAAGAAAATGAACCATCTGCCCAATATTGATTATTTCCAGAATCACCTTTGCGTGGTCTAAAAAACCAAGATGATAACAATAAGCTATTGTATTTTAAAACTGGATTTAAAATTCCACAACACAAAACTCTAGAAATGGCTGCGTCATTATAAACTACAAGTGGTCGTATAGCTATATACCCATTATCTATCAAACTGTTTATTTTTTCAGTATCTGTATACGTTTTAAAAAAATATGGAATTTCATGATATGGTCTAGCGATAGGTGATTGATTCATTATTTTATCACAAACCCAAATTGGTTCAGACCATTCCCCAGATTTGTGTAATAATTGAACACCTAACATGTAATCCTCTTGATACATAAATCCTTTTATATCATTATCTGATCCATTTTTATTCCAAACATCAACCTCATTTCTAGAACTAACTTCTGTACCATTTAATTGAAATTCATTTACATTTGCTTCCCAAACGTTCTCAGAACCTTCGTTGCGTTTTTTTATAGCTTTAAGATGCGCAGAATTAGTAGAAACGTTAACTCCTCCTTCAAAAAAAGAAGAATCGTTTAATATGATATTTATAGTAGAAACTTGACCATAAGTTTTAGTTTTAATATTCCCAAAAAATAAAATATTATCTTTTGTTTCCATTACTTTAGGCACAAATTCATCGCATCCTAATAATAATATTATTTGTGGATCAATGTTCATACCAATATCACCAGTGTCAGTTAATGTAATAATATCAGATTTTTCAGTTAATTTTAGTTCATAAACTAATTTAGCAACTGGAGTACTATTTAACGATGTTCTACATATAGAATATATACGAAGTTTTTTTCTTAATAATTGGTTTTGATTTATGTTTTTAATATTTAACACAAAACTATTAGTTGACATTTCATCTGGTGATAATGATCTATCGTTGTCTGTAATATAATATAAAGGGGATTGATAAAATATTTTACTCTCTTGATCATTTTGATCTATATAAGTCATAAAATATTGTATAATACCAGAATGAAAAAATCCACCAATTAATTTTTTAGTTATTTCAATTTGTTCATTACAATATATTGGCGTTACAAAATCAAAATGGTTATCAAAATCATTATCACAAAGTTCATATTCTATACCATCTGCAACGTTAATCACACGAGGTTGGTTTAATCCGTCAATCCAATAAATCTTAATGCATTTTTCATTTTCATACGATACATAAGTTTTTATCGGATTTTGAATATTAAAATTCAAATTTCCAGAATATAAAGTATATAAAGTAGGATTTATAGTATTTATATTATTTATTTTTACAATACAATCTTCACCAAACGCTGTTTTTCCAAATAGTATCAAAATTTTATCAATGACACAATTTCCAATAATATTGCAAATAGATATATTTTTTTCAAAATTCCAATTTTTAAAACTTTTAAAATTATTTATAAATAAATTGTAATAATCTTCTTCAACAACACTACCGTCATTAATAACTGTTAAGTTTGGTGCAGTATTGTTTATAGCATATCTAAATTCAAAAACGGGTATTGTTATAGAAACGGTTCTACTACTAGTACGACGTAATTTATTGAAATAAAGAGCATTCCAAACATCCGGATCTTGTGGTCCGCCTGCAAAAAAATATATATAGTTATCAGAATAACTATAATCAGAATTCCAAATATCTAATCTAAATTTAGAATAATCTAAACGTAAATGACAACCACCTGCTCCTTTAATATACACTTCACCTTCACTATTTATATCACTAGGAACAACAAGATATTTTGGAAAATCATCATCAACATATCCTAAATTAGTATTTGGTAAATTTTCAGGAAAAACAAAACTTATATTGATTACATTTACTTTTGTTCTATAATCTAATGTTAAATTAGTTCCAACACTAATACTAGAGTGAGCATCCCATCCATAAATATAGTTACCATTATAAAGTACTCCACACGTTGCGGAAATTGTTATTGGACTCATTTTCCCAACATATACATTGTTAAAATTTATATTTTTAATTAGTGTTCCTTTTTCAGTAACTAATGCCAATGTACCATTATCTTCATCAGTAATTACTCTAAGATTCTTAATACTATGAGCTAATTCTGATTGTACTTTAGTTTCAGCTATATCTTGGTTCATTCCTTTGGGAATGAATTGTTGTTGTTTCTTAATCATAATTAATGGTGTTTAAATCTAACTTTATCTCCTAAGTTTGCAAAACTATTACTAAATTCATTTGCTCTGGTAATAGTTCTATTACACATATTCATTATAGCTTCAAGTTCTGCTGCTGAAGGCATTTTTAATTTAGTAGTAACTTGACCAATAGCCCAAGCGTAATCTTGTTTGGCAAGGTTTAATGCATCACCGCGTATTTCACCCAAATCAAATAATGTGGTAAATCTTTCTTTCTTAATATATAATTCCAAGGCACGTAGGTAAAGTGGATCATCAAGAAGAAGGGGGAATCCTAAATCATCGACAGGGATACTTTTATAAAGTATTTTTAATTCTGTTTTAGGAACACCAACAAATATAAAAGAACCTTTTACTTTATAACCATTACCAGAAGTTAAATCAAAATCATTAGACGATTTATGTAATGAAAGATTTTTATGTTTATCCCTAACATCTTCTATTGAAATAACATCAGTAGGCAATAATGCTTTATAATCTTCAACCTCAACTTCAATCTCTTTGTCCATATAAAACTGTGGCATACCAACAGTTCTCATAAAATCAATAGTGTACATTACAACCTGCTCTATTGAAGTATCAGCAAGCAATGGGTGTAATGTCAATCTTGCTAACAATGTTTGTATTGTTGTATATTGTATTTCATTCTTCATATTGTGAAAATGCTATTATGTTATTATGTTTAGCATTATCCCTAATGCTATTTTTTAATTCTCTATTTATATTAAACTTATAAAACTGTTTGTTGTTATAATTTGCAGTTCTTTTGTCATACATAACTTTAATCATTTCATTTGTATTGGAATGAACTAATGTTTTGTTTTCATAACATTCTTTATCTTCAAACCACAACTTTAAAGTTTTATCCCAATCTATTGGAAGATTGGTTTTAAGTTTACCGTTAACCAGTTTTTTAATAACTGGCTTTTTACGTAATTCTAACTTTCCCATTCTGCAAGGAAACGTTATTGCTTCTCCCTGTGCCAGCAAGTCAGCTAATTTTAAGTTCACAGTTCTTATAATACTATAGAATTCTGATTCAGTTAGTGATCTACCAATGTCTAACCATTTATTTTTACGAATCCATTTAAATGCATCATAAACTCCCAATGAACCAGTAATCTTATGAACTCTATGTTCACTAACTTTATTGGTATTCTTCTTAAACTCTTCAAACGTCATTATCTTCTATTATTAGGTGCTACTGCTTGATTCTCTGGCATTGTATCAGTACCATTATTCTCAGTATCTTCTTTACGATATACTGGATATGTAAGTTCTTTAACAACTGCTTCTATTACTAAATTAACTAATGAATCTTCCATTGGGAATGTTCTATCTAATGGATGCAACGTTTTTTCAACTGTAAATTCACTAGCATAAACAGAATCTTCAAATACTGCTACCATTTTAATTGGTATCTCTGTTAAATTGTCATCATCGAACTTCTTGAGATCATTGTTTGGTTTATTTAACAATGTTAAAGCTAACGCATCATCAACAGTTGATACACAATCAAACAATCCTTTGTATTCATAATCTGTATTAAAATATAATTGATAATATTTACCAGCTTCAAATAAAGAATAATATTCGCTTGATGTAGGAATTACAAATGAAACAACGCCTTTATCAACAGCATAAGTACTTTTAGGATATTGTTTTGGATTATTAATAGTCCCCTCCTCCACCACTTCAGTTTCCCTATTTGCTGGATTTAGTTTCACTTTAAAACCTTCTGGGACCTTTACATACAATCCTTTATTTGGTTCTATAAACGCATATAAAACGTTTCTAAGATACTTATTATTTCCAACATATCTTCCGTGCTCACGTGAAACTAAATTAATCATAGTACGGTTATAATCGTCAAGATAAACAGAAGGATTACCAATATTAATAAGCATTGGAAAACCACGTTTAAGTATCTTTTCACCGTTACCATCTTCATCTACATAATTAATAATTTCTTTAGTACCATCACCAGAGAAAAAATAATTTGTTTCTAATGGAGCTCCTTGAATATATGATGTGCTGTTATTAGCTCCAGCGTTCCTTAAATCAATAAAATGATTATTACCATCAGTACGTTTCCTTAATGTAAACATTACTTCTTGATAATTACTATAAGGAACTTGTTTCCTAATATCTTTATATCTTTGTTTTAATATCATAGCACGATATTTATCAGCTAACATTAAAACATGATACTCATTAAAATATGAATCATCACTTGATAGCTTTAGTTCATCAAGTATCATATATACTACTTCTGCGTATGTCATTGTAATTAAATTTAAATTAAAAAACCTTGAATACAAAAGTATGTAAAATACTTTTAATATCCAAGGTTTTAAAAAAATTTTTATTCAGTAAAAATAGTTTACTTATTCATTTAGGTAATAACCATCTGTAATAGTACAATTTTCACCTACTAATTTATAACTAACACCTTCAGTAGTACCGTTTACTTTAAATACATAAACACCACTACCTACTTGCATTGAATGTACTACAGCCCAATCAGCATCCGTTATATTTGGATCTGTTGTATCTGCTAACGTTGCTTTAATAGTAACAAAAGCTTTACTATTTTCATTTGTTTTAGTAATGTATAATTGTAATGTAGGGTTATTCCAATCATCCATTATATCAACAACTCCATTTGTTATTGTAAATTGTGTTGCCATATTATTAAAATTTTATATTTTCATTTTAACGTGCACCTCCAAAGCCGTAGCAACTGGGTGCACGGGGTTGTCACTTGCTTTCGCCTTCGGGTTCGGTGAGCCACAATTCTTCCCACTCTGCCTTCTGCTCGTCAGTCCACAACACCCAGTTGTTGATTGTGTTCTCGGTCTTGCCGCTGATTGCCCGCACGAACATTCTTTGGTGCTCGTCGGCAACCGAACGCTGTGTGTACCAATACCCTTCGGGTGCGTACCAAGTGTAGTGTTTTTTTGGTGCTTTTGTTTCCATAATAATAATGTTTAAATGGTTATTAAATAGGCAATTATGCAGACGCATAATTAAAGTCGTAATCACTGTTCCAATATGCTTCATAAATCGGTGAGCCTTCAATTTCGAGTTGTTCTTCAATCATTGCGTACACCGTTGCGTGGAAAGTCAGCGTAATGTTATCTGCCGCCACGGCGTTGAATAGGTTGACAACGGATTGCTCGGTGAGCGCCGCCGAAGACTTAAACCCCATATCTGATTGTGTAGATTCTATTGTAACGTCAGTAAGATTGCCAGCACCAAGCGTTGCACAAATAAATGGCACATTTGCGCCAATATTGCCAAGCCGCAAGGTTGTTACCAAAGCATTGTTTTGTAAAATGTATTGGTAGTCGGCGCAAACGGAATTGAGCGACATATCGAACACCTTTACGTTTGACCCCATTAAGATTCTGTTCGCTGTCGTTATTTTTCTGAACCACTGCTTGTTTAACAGATTGTCGTTGTCGGTTTTAACACCGAACAGCATTGATTCTGTGTTTGTCGGTGCAAAACTGTCACTAATTACAATAGAATGCAGATTGTTGGAGACGTTGTAAAACATTCTATTGGCCGTTGTGACATTTGACAAATCCCCAAGAATTACAACGTTTTGTAAATTAGTACACTCGTAGAAAGTGTAATAAAAATTTGTTATTGTTTTAAATCCCTTAATTGTTACGCTGTCCATGTTCGTCTTACTCCTAAACGCACTCGCCAAACTTGTCACTGTCCTATCCACAACCCACTTCCAATTGCCGTTCGCGTCAACGGGGACGGTCACAGATTCGTTGCTGTTAACCGTGAACGTGAACGTGCTGCTTCCGTCGGTTATGTGGCCTGCAATGTAAGGTTTAACATTTCCACCGTGCGATTTACCAATACCGTCTATAGTTTTACTATTTAACCCAATAGAATTTAAATCTATATGGTTTAATTCTATAATATTCATAATAGTAAATAAATAAAAAAAGGCTCTCTTTTTTCGAGAGAACCTTTTATATTAAAAA
>Ga0247609_10006274_pt1 | contig 11474 bp, 10 predicted proteins | sample 172DNAGHGlowgp2_FD_193487 | JGI IMG/M metagenome (GOLD analysis project Ga0247609, IMG submission 193487) | Sheep rumen microbial communities from Palmerston North, Manawatu-Wanganui, New Zealand - 1728 DNA GHGlow gp2 | ecosystem: Host-associated > Mammals > Digestive system > Stomach > Rumen ... | reverse complement strand
TTCACCTTATTAAAGAGGAAAATACATTATTTTGAAATATTACACTTCTACGACAATTTTCCAACACAGGTTTTGCTAGTAACCCGCATTTCTGGGCATTTCCAGATAAGTTTATCGAAACAAAAATATTTCACAATTGACAAATACAGTCATTTCAACAGACATTAAATGTACTATATCGTGAACCTCCAAATATATTATATAATGTATAGAGGTTGTGAGCGGACACATGACAGAGTTGAATTATTGACCTTTTGTCTTGATTTATATCAATAAAGTTACAAAAAGACAGAAAATCATTGAAAAAACTGATAAAATGTTTGTCATTTCAATTTTTTACTGTAATTTTGCAACCGATTTGAGAAAAAAAAGACACTTCAATAAAATACAAACATTAAAAAACTAAAGATTATGAATGCAGCACAAGTTGTAGAAGATCTCAAAAAGAGATTCCCCAATGAGCCGGAGTATATCCAGGCCGTCAGTCAGGTTCTTCCCACCATCGAAGAAGAGTACAACAAGCACCCCGAGTTTGAGAAGGCAAACCTCATTGAGCGCCTTTGTATCCCCGACAGAATCTGCGAGTTCCGTATTACATGGACAGACGATAAGGGTGACGTGCAGACAAACATGGGTTACCGCATCCAGCACAACAACGCCATTGGCCCGTACAAAGGCGGTCTTCGTTATCACAAGAGCGTGAATCTGGGTATACTGAAGTTCCTCGCCTTTGAGCAGACTTTCAAAAACTCTCTAACCACGCTGCCTATGGGTGGTGCCAAGGGAGGTTCAGACTTCTCTCCCCGTGGCAAGAGTGATGCTGAGGTGATGCGTTTCTGCCAGGCATTCATGAACGAGCTTTACCGCGTGATTGGTCCCGATGAGGACGTTCCCGCTGGTGACATCGGTGTCGGTGGCCGTGAGGTTGGCTACCTGTTCGGGCAGTACAAGAAACTCACCCACCAGTTCCAGGGCGTACTGACAGGTAAAGGTATTCCCTTCGGCGGATCGCTGATTCGTCCAGAGGCTACAGGCTACGGCACGGTTTATTTCCTGACCTCCATGCTCGCTACGCGCGGCATCGAGCTCAAGGGTAAGAAGGTGCTGATCTCTGGTGCCGGTAATGTGGCCCAATATGCTGCCGAGAAGTGTCTGCAGCTGGGTGCCATCCCCATGACAATGAGTGACTCTGACGGTTACATCTACGATCCCGACGGTATTGACCGCGCCAAGCTCGACTATATCATGGAGCTGAAGAACGTCGAGCGCGGACGTATCAAGGAGTATGTCGAGGAGTATCCCACAGCACAGTATCATGAGGGCAAGCGCCCCTGGTATGAGAAGGCAGACATTGCCCTACCTTGCGCTACGCAGAACGAGATCAACGGCGACGAGGCTGCTGCTCTTGTTAAAAATGGTGTGATTGCCGTCTGCGAGGGTGCTAACATGCCTACACTGCCCGAGGCCATCAAGATCTTCCAGGATGCCAAGCTGCTCTATTCACCAGGTAAGGCTTCGAATGCAGGTGGCGTGTCAGTATCTGGTCTTGAGATGTCGCAGAACTCTGAGCGTCTGAGTTGGACAGCTGAAGAGGTTGACAACTACCTGAAGCGCATCATGAACGACATCCATGAGAACTGTGTGAAGTACGGTACAGAGAAGGACGGCTACATCAACTACGTAAAGGGTGCCAACGTGGCCGGCTTCATGAAGGTTGCCAAGGCTATGATGGCTCAGGGAATCGTGTAACTTGTATAATTTCCAGTTTACGGTTTACAGATGATTAGACTGTAGGCGATAATTGTAGGGAAAAAACAAATTAAGGAAGTGCGGGTTTCTGACAGGAACTCGCACTTTTGTTAATAATCCATAAAAGTAATCATCTGCGAACTACAAACTATAAACCTTAAACAAAAAAATCACTAACTTTGCAGCCGTTTTGTGCCCCAAAAGGGGCAAGGGAGCCGGAACAGGCGTCGACTCTCATTATTATTAACCACTTAAAATATGGGCTGGTAAGCGTCTGTTCAGTCCCCTACCCCCTGAGAAAGGGGGCATACAAAATGTCAGAATTAACAAAGAACGTAAAGCCGCTCGACGACTTCAATTGGGACGAATTCGAGAATGGCACGCCCGCTGGTGTCAGCCGCGAAGAGCTTGACAAAGCGTACGACGAAACCCTGAACAAAGTGGCCGACCATCAGGTAGTGGAAGGAACCGTCATCTCCGTCGACAAGAAAGAGGTGGTGGTGAACATCGGCTACAAGAGCGACGGCATCATTCCTGCTTCAGAGTTCCGCTACAACCCCGATCTGAAAATCGGTGACAAGGTGGAAGTCTATGTGGAGAGCGCCGAAGACAAGAAGGGTCAGCTGATCCTCTCACACAAGAAGGCACGCTTGAGCAAGTCTTGGGACGAGGTGAACGCAGCCCTCGAGCAGGATCAGATCATTCAGGGCTTCATCAAGTGCCGCACGAAGGGCGGTATGATCGTCGACGTGTTCGGCATCGAGGCATTCCTCCCCGGCTCGCAGATCGACGTTCACCCCATACGCGACTACGATCAGTTCGTTGGCAAGACCATGGAGTTCAAGGTTGTGAAGATCAATCAGGAGTTCCGCAACGTGGTTGTTTCTCATAAGGCTCTCATCGAGGAGGAGCTCGAGGCACAGAAGAAGGAGATCATCGGCAAGCTCGAGAAGGGTCAGATCCTCGAGGGAACCGTGAAGAATATCACCAGCTACGGTGTGTTCGTAGATCTGGGCGGTGTGGACGGACTGATCCACATTACCGACCTGAGCTGGGGTCGCGTAGACGACCCAAAGAAGGTGGTAGAGCTCGACCAGAAGATCAATGTGGTGATTCTCGACTTCGACGACGAAAAGCGCCGCATCGCCCTCGGTCTGAAGCAACTGAGCCCGCATCCTTGGGATGCTCTGGACGCCAACCTGAAGGTGGGCGACCATGTGAAAGGCAAGGTAGTCGTGATTGCCGACTATGGTGCATTCGTAGAGATCCAGCCTGGCGTGGAGGGACTCATTCACGTCAGCGAGATGTCATGGAGTCAGCACCTCCGTTCAGCTCAGGACTTCCTGAAGGTGGGGGACGACGTGGAGGCTGTCATCCTGACCCTCGACCGCGACGAGCGCAAGATGTCGCTTGGCATCAAGCAGCTGCGTGAGGATCCATGGGAGGCTATCGAGACCAAATATCCTGTCGGCAGCAAGCACAACGCCAAGGTTCGCAACTTCACTAATTTCGGTGTGTTTGTTGAGTTGGAGGAAGGTGTCGACGGTCTGATCCACATCAGCGACCTCTCTTGGACCAAGAAGGTGAAGCACCCCTCAGAGTTCACCAAGGTGGGCGAGCCCATCGAGGTTATTGTACTCGACATCGACAAGGAGAACCGTCGTCTCAGCCTTGGCCACAAGCAGTTGGAGGACAATCCCTGGGATGCTTTCGAGGAGAAGTACACCGTCGGTTCTATCCATGAGGGTAAGATTACTGAGTTGCTCGAGAAGGGCGCCGTCGTTTCTCTCGAGGAGAACGTTGAGGGCTTCGCAACACCGAAACACCTGGTGAAGGAAGATGGAACGCAGGCTGTTGCCGGTGAGACTCTGCCCTTCAAGGTGATTGAGTTCAACAAGGACTCTAAGCGCATCATTCTCTCTCACAGCCGCACCTTCGAGGATCCCGCACGCGAGGAGAAGAAGGCTGCAGCCAAGAAGACTCGTACTGCCAAAAAAGACGAGGCTCCGAAGATCGAGAATGTTGCTGCCAGCACTACATTGGGCGATATCGACGCTCTGGCTCAACTGAAGGCTCAGCTTGAGGAAGGCGAAGGCAAGAAGAAATAATATTCTCCCTACCTTATAGACAATCCCTCCGAAATTCCCTTCGGAGGGATTTTTTTGGCACGCTTTTTGCATTAGTTTGGAAAAATATTAAATATTTGAATAAGTATTATGCAAAAAGGTAACATCGGGGTTACGACCGAGAACATCTTCCCCGTTATCAAAAAGTTTCTCTATAGTGATCATGAGATTTTCCTGCGCGAGATGGTATCGAACGCCGTCGACGCTACACAGAAGTTAAAGACGCTCCAAGAAAAGGGCGACTTCAAGGGCGAACTCGGCGACCTGACCATCCGCGTCAATTTCGATGCCGACAAGGGCACCATCACAATCAGCGACCACGGTATCGGCATGACAGAGGAAGAAATCGACAAGTACATCAACCAGATCGCCTTCTCGGGTGTGACAGACTTCCTTGAAAAATACAAGGACAACGCCAACAACATCATCGGCCACTTCGGTCTCGGTTTCTATTCTTCGTTCATGGTGTCGAAGAAAGTAGAGATTATCACGAAGTCATGGCAGGAAGGAGCCAAGGCCGTGAAATGGAGCTGCGACGGTTCACCTGCCTACGAGATCGACGATGCCGAGCGCGAAGAACGCGGATCGGACATCATCCTCTACATCGACGACGACTCGAAGGAGTTCCTCGACAAATACAAACTCGAGAACCTGCTCCAGAAATACTGCAAGTTTATGGCCGTACCCGTAGCCTTCGGAAAAAAAACCGAATGGAAGGACGGCAAACAAGTGGATACTGCCGAGGACAATATAATCAATAATGTGGAGCCCTTGTGGACCAAGACTCCCTCGACTCTGAAGGATGAGGACTATAAGTCGTTCTACCGTACTCTTTACCCCATGAGTGATGAGCCTTTGTTCTGGATCCACCTAAACGTCGACTACCCCTTCAACCTGACAGGAATCCTATATTTCCCAAAGATCAAGTCGAACATCGAACTTCAGCGCAATAAGATCCAGCTCTACTGCAACCAAGTCTTCGTTACCGACCAGGTGGAGGGCATCGTGCCGGAGTTCCTCACCTTGCTCCACGGTGTGATTGACTCACCTGATATTCCCCTGAATGTCAGTCGTTCCTATCTGCAGAGTGACCGAGAGGTGAAGAAGATATCTACCTATATCACCAAGAAAGTGGCCGACCGCCTGAACAGCATATTCAAGGAAAACCGCAAGGAGTATGAGGAGAAGTGGGACGACCTGAAGCTCTTCATCAACTACGGCATCCTCTCCGAGGACGGTTTCTATGACCGTGCCAAGGACTTTGCCTTGATGAAGGACACAGAAGGCAAATACTTTACCTTCGACGAATACAAAACGCTCATTGAAGCCTCACAGAAGGACAAAAACGACCAGCTTGTCTATCTATACGCTACTGACAAGGAAGAACAGTACTCATATATCAAAGCCGCCCAGGACAAGGGCTACTCGGTGCTGCTACTCGATGGCCAGCTCGATGTGCCTACCATCCAGACGCTGGAGCAAAAGTTTGAGAAGAGCCATTTCACACGTGTCGATGCAGACATTATCGACCGCCTTATCGTGAAGGACGATGGTCCCAAGAATACGCTCTCAGAGGAACAGTCTGACAATCTGTCAGCAGTATTCCGCACCCAGATGCCAAAGATTGACAAGGCAGAGTTCATGGTCCAAGTCGACGCCCTCGGCAGCGAGGCTCGTCCTGTCATCATCACCCAGAACGAGTATATGCGTCGTATGAAGGACATGAGCAAGTTCCAGCCTGGTATGGGTTTCTACGGACAGATGCCCGACTCCTATAACATCGTACTCAACTCAGACCATCCTTTGGTGAAGAAGGTACTCGACGACAGCGAGGCAGCCACAGTTGAGGCCTTGAAACCAATCGTCAGCGAACTGAAAGGACAGGAGGCCCGCTTGGCCGCCATCCGACAGGCACAAGACAAGAAGAAGTACGACGAACTGACACAGGAGGACAAGGACCAGAAGGCCGAGGCTGAGAAGGCTGTTCAGGAGCAGAAGGACAAGAAGACCGCCGTCATTGCTGACTATGCAAAGGGTAACGATATTGTCCATCAGCTGATCGACCTGGCACTCCTTCAGAACGGCATGCTCAAGGGCGAGGCTCTCGACAAGTTCCTGAAGCGTTCAGTTGACCTGATTAAGTAAAGAGATTATTCTCTAACAACTCATTACACGGATTTCACGGATTTAATCTTTCTGCATGATGACAGATAGAATCCATGTAATCCGTGTAATCTGTTGTTTTTGTTTATTTGCTTCCAATGTAAAGGAATAGCATTCCCAGAAGTACCAGAGCGAGGTCGAAGGCTTTGGCTTTGAGGTTCTTCTCCTGGAAGAACAAAGCCCCGAAGAAGAAACTAACGATGACGCTGCCACGACGGATCATCGACACGATGGAAATCATTGCATCAGGAAGCGACAGGGAATAGAAATACATGAAATCGGCTGTGGATAGAAAAATGCTCACACCGAGGATGGACCACGACCAATGAAAGGGTGTAGTCTGTTCATGTTTTGGCCACCACAACAGCCACAGCATCAGAGCCATCATACCGCATTGGTAGATATTGTACCACGACTGAACCATCATGCGGTCGAGTCCTACTCCACCACTTTCTACAGGCGCCATCAGATACTTGTCGTAGAGCCCGCTGATAGCTCCTAGAATGGCAGAACCAACAATCATGTAAATCCAGCGGTCATGCTTGAAGTCGATTCCCTCCTTCTTTCCGCTCCGACTGAGCAAGAGGAAAGAAGCGACTGCCAACAGTACACCTATCCATTGCCATACATTAAGACGTTCGCCAAAAAACAGCAAAGCACCCACAAGCACCATCACAGGGCGCGTGGCGTTAATTGGCCCGACGATGGTCAGCGGCAGGTGCTTCATACCGAAATATCCAAGTATCCAACTCGACAGCACGATGAGCGCCTTGAGCACAATATACTTGTGCATCTCCCAACCGCCAGATGCAGTCTGAAAGATTGTACCTTGCAGGAAATCTGTCGTTGTACTAAGCACAATGCATGGCAGGAAGATAAGCGAGGAGAAAAGCGTATTGAAGAACAGGACGGGAATAACAGCATTCGACTTAAGTGCCTGTTTCTTAAACGAGTCGTAGCAGCCTAACATGGCTGCCGACATAAATGCCAAAATTAACCACATTACGAATCTGTACTATTTGACAATGTATAACTAATACTTAATGTCTACAAGGAAAAGCGCATGAGCGGGCATCGACTCGCCAGCCTCCGTACGGCGCTTTCCCTCGATAACCTTACGGAAGTCGTCAAGCGATAAGCGGCCTCTTCCCACATCAATGAGCGTTCCCACGACGGCACGCACCATATTGCGCAAAAAGCGGTTGGCAGTAATCTCAAAATACCAACAGGTAGGGGATGTCTGATGCCATTGGGCTACGGTGACATGACAGATTGTGGTCTTCACATCTGCATGAGCCTTACAGAATGCCCCAAAGTCCTCATAGGTCATCAGAATGGCAGCCGCCTCTTTCATCTTAGCGAAGTCGAGTGTATAGTGCAACTCGCATGAACGGTCTCTGAGAAAAGGATCTTTCACGGTATGAATATAATAATGGTACGTGCGCGAGATAGCCGAGAAGCGGGCATGTAGGTTGTCACTCACTTGCCGGATATTCTGCACAGCAATGTCCTGAGGCAGCAAACGGTTCAATTTATATACAAGGTCTGAAGGTTCCATCAGAAGGGTCTCCACCTCGAAATGCGCAACAAGCATCCGGGCATGCACACCGGCATCGGTACGTCCTGCCCCTGTCACCGAGATGTCTTGCCGTAGAATCGTAGAAAGTGCCCATTGCAACTTTTCCTGCACAGATGGGCCATTGGGCTGAATCTGCCATCCGTGGTAGCGGGAGCCGTCATAGCTGAGGGTAATGAAGAATCTCATTCGTTGTATGCCTTTTCGCCGATAGTCTCTTGTGAACCGATGGTCATCTGACGAAGATCGTAATAGGAACCATTGTAGATGTCGAAATCCACATTGCCCTTAATACCGGGCAGTCGACCTGCATCGGTATGCTGCCAGAACTTCCATGGGCCCTTGTATTGTAGGGAGTCAACGTAATAATGCGCAATCCAATAGGGATAACGGTCGAAGATGGAATCGTTGAGGTAGCGAGTCTTGAATTTGAAATATGTATAGAGGATGGGCTTCACCTGATAGTGTTCCTCCACCATCACCAGCCATCGCAACACCGAATATTTGAATTCCTCGTCTGTCTGGTCCTTCGGCTTATGTTCCACGTCAAGCACAGGCGGCAAGTCGCCATTCTCCAATTTGACGGTACTGATATAGTGCCAAGCCTGTTGCTCTGCTGGCGAATGTACACTGTAGAAATGATAAGCTCCGCGGGTGAAGCCGTTCTCACGGGCCTGATAGAAATTATCGCGGAAGTTCTCGTCGGTCTGGGTAGCGCCCTCGGTAGCCTTGATCATTACGAAACGAATGGGGCACTTGTTGATGCTGCCGTTGTCCTTCAGTTCTCCCCAGTCGATGCGACCCTGATGGTGGGAGATATCGATGCCATGAATCTCATAACCCTTGGGATAGGTGACTGTGCCGTAGAGTGCTCGCCACCGGAAGCCGAAAGGACCGACAAAGAAATAATAGAAGAACCAGACATAACCCAGCACGATGGCAGCTGCACCAATCCACCATCCCCATGAAGGGACCTTCTGGAGAAGTCGAATCACGGCACCAGGGCGCTTACGATGCCCTGGGCCGTGATAAGTACGATTAGTGCCGACACCCTTGCGGGTGATGGTTCTTCGTTTCTTTGACATTTACTTGGCCTGTTCCAATGCAAGCGTCTTCGTCGGCTGGTCGCAGACCTCGGTGGGTCCCCAATACTGGATAGGACCGGGATAGACATAGGCCGTCTTGCGGGCCCACTCATCGCGATGAGCGGCAAATTCCTTGAAAGGAGCACCGTCGAGCTCGACGAGGGCCTTACGGATTACAGGCTTCATCTCACCATTACGCTTCTCCATGTTCATCATCATCGTGATAGGCACACCACCGGCAATCCATTGTTCTGCGGGAGCGGTCGTGTTCTTCACAATGGCCATATAGCCGGTCTTACCATTGGCAATCAGCTGAGCAGCTGAGGTACCGAGGGCATAGCAGTAGTCGGCATCGAAATTAGAAGGAGCAGCGCAGCGTCCCTCATAGCCAAAGAAGTGATGGAGGGCAGCAAACTTACCCTTGTAAAGACCTTTCTTTTTCATCTTCTCCAACTTCTGGGAAACCATTGTAGAGAGCAGTTTCTCAGTCTCGATAAGTGATACCTGCACATTTCCGTGGGGGTCGCGGTCGAGTGCCAGCTGACGGGCTACGCCTACGGGCAGACTATTGAACACTTTCAGGTTCTCTTCCGAGAGATGGCTCTTCACAAAGTCTACCTGCTCGTCGCGGCTGATCTCCTTGGCCTCAGGCATAGCGAGCACATCGTTAAGCTGAGCGATAAGTTTCTTGATAGCAGGGATAAACTCAATCACGCCCTCGGGGATAATGACAGAACCGAAGTTATTGCCATCGGCAGCACGGGAGACAACGGCTTCAGCGATGTAGTCCACAATATCGTCGAGACTCATGCCTTTGGCCTCAATCTCCTCTGAGATAAGGCAGATATTCGGCTGTGTCTGGAGGGCACACTCAAGAGCGATATGAGAAGCTGAACGCCCCATCACCTTAATGAAGTGCCAATACTTGCGCGATGAGTTACAGTCGCGCTCGATGTTACCAATAAGCTCTGAATAGGTCTTACAAGCAGTATCGAAACCGAAGCTCGTCTCAATCTGAGAGTTCTTCAGGTCACCGTCGATGGTCTTCGGACAGCCAATGACCTGCACGCCATAGTTCTTGGCGGCATAGTACTCTGCCAGTACGCAGGCATTAGTATTGGAGTCGTCGCCACCGATAATCACGATAGCCTTGATGTCGAGCTTGCGGATAATCTCAAGACCCTTCTCAAACTGATCCACCTTCTCCAGCTTTGTACGGCCAGAGCCGATCATGTCAAAGCCACCGGTATTGCGATAGTTGTCGATAATCTCGTCAGTGAGCTCCATATAATTGTGATCCACCAGACCGCCAGGACCGAGTATGAAACCATAGAGACGGTTCTCGGGATTCAGTTTTTTGATCTGATCGAACAGACCGGTGATGACATTATGGCCACCAGGAGCCTGACCGCCGGAAAGGATAATGCCCACGTTCATCTTTGAATGGTTGGCCTCGGTTGCGGGCTCGAACTCTACGATAGGCATACCATAGGTGTTAGGGAACAACTTCTTGATTTCCTCCTGGTCACCGACACTCTGAGTGGGCTGACCCTCCTTCAATTTTACTGCACCTTGGAGAGCCTTAGGCAGCTTAGGCTGATAAGCGGCTCTTGCCAACTGCAATGCACTTTTTTCCATAATCTGTTAATTGTTTATTTTTGAAATGAATAATTCGTTTTCGACGTGCAAAATTAGTTGATTTTTGTTAGAAATACGAAAGAAAAGGGCCTAATTTCACCATTTTAATATTTTTTTGGGCATAAAGACTTGGTATCTCGAAAAAATTGCTTATCTTTGTTCAGTCAATTTTGCAAATAACAATAAATCAAGGAGGAAAGAACATGGCAAACAAGAGAAAACTAAAGAAAAAGATCAACCTGATTTGCGAGGCACTTTTTGCTGACTGCGTAGCTGTATCGCTCTATGGTCCTGAAGTCAACAGAGAGAACATGGAGGCCCATCTTTTCACTATTGTGAAGATGCAAGACCATTACATCAGAAGGGTATCTCATCCAGAACCTGGTTTAAGCGCTAAGGTTTATTTCAAGGACTTGCGCGAAAAGTTCAATGTACAGGTTAGCAATATGCTGGATCAGATTAACATTTAGGAAACGATGTGGAGAAGACTCTGTAACTGGTTGTTATACAAACAGATGGGATGGACTGTCGAAGTAACGGAAGAACACCCCGACAAATACATCATCTGCCTGGCACCCCACACAAGCAACTGGGATTTCATACTTGGGCTGCTCTATAGTCGGTCGATAGGCATGAAAAGCAATTTCCTGATGAAAAAGGAGTGGTTCTTTTGGCCTTTGGGACCTATATTCCGCAGCCTTGGAGGCATACCCGTATATCGTCAGAAGAAGATGAGCATGACCGACGCGATGGCAGAAACGGCAAAGGCTGCAGACACCTTCCATCTCTGTATCACTCCCGAGGGCACGCGCTCAAGGACTGCCGACTGGAAGAAGGGCTTCTACTTCATTGCCCTTAAAGCCAATATGCCCATCCTGCTCTACGGCCTCGACTATGAACAGAAGCGCATCCAATGCACCAAGACCATCATCCCGTCAGGCGACCTTGACAAGGACATGAGGGACATCAAACTCTATTACCAACACTTCAAGGGGAAAAAGCCCCAGAATTTCACCATCGGAGAACTTGTATGAAACAACTTTTCTATCTTATCCTTTCAGCCTTACTGATACTACCGGCCCACGCTCAGCAGGACTTCAAGAAACAACTTGACAATTATTTCAAGAGCTATCGTCC
>Ga0247609_10006273_pt1 | contig 11474 bp, 9 predicted proteins | sample 172DNAGHGlowgp2_FD_193487 | JGI IMG/M metagenome (GOLD analysis project Ga0247609, IMG submission 193487) | Sheep rumen microbial communities from Palmerston North, Manawatu-Wanganui, New Zealand - 1728 DNA GHGlow gp2 | ecosystem: Host-associated > Mammals > Digestive system > Stomach > Rumen ... | reverse complement strand
AACAAGTGGCAGATACTCCCGCGTCGTGCAAATATAAATATGTCCCTGGGGGATGAACCGGCTGAAGCGGTCGAAAGTCTGTTGCAGCAGGGTGCGTCCTGTGCCGAAGAAATCGAGAAACTGCTTGGGTTTTTCTATACGGCTCGACGGCCACAGACGACGACCCTTGCCACCGGCAAGTATCACACAATAATTCGGATGAAAGGATTCCATAATCTTAGATTCTTAGTTCTTCGTTCTAATTTTGGCGCTAAGTTACGCAATTTATACTGAACTACCAACAATTTTTACTATTTTTATGACAAACTTTTGCTGAATTACGAAAATTATATGTATCTTTGCACCCGCTTTTCGAGCCCAGATGGCGGAATCGGTAGACGCGCTGGTCTCAAACACCAGTGGGGCAACCCGTCCCGGTTCGACCCCGGGTCTGGGTACTTTAAGTACCACACACAGTGGTTTCACCGAAAAGTAAAGTGCTGCAGACGATCAGTTTGCAGCACTTTTATTATATGTCGGGTCTGAAGTGTGCCTGACGTGATAAGTAGCAAAGTCGCGAGTGATGGCGACGAAATCCTTGACAACATAACTAAATCAGACAAATATATGAGAAAACTGTTTTTGAGCCTCATGGCAATGGTTTGTGTGCTGACGCTTTCGGCACAGAGTGTTTATGATTTCAAGGTGAAGGACGATGCGGGCAAAGACGTGTCGCTCTCTGACTACAAGGGCAAGGTGCTGCTGATTGTGAACACGGCCACGCGCTGTGGGTTTACGCCTCAGTACAGCGAACTGGAGGCTCTGTATGAGAAATACCGCAGCCAGGGACTGGAGATTCTCGATTTCCCCTGTAATCAGTTCGGACAACAGGCTCCTGGCACAATTCAGGAGATTCATCAGTTCTGCACGGCCAACTTCAACGTTCAGTTCCAGCAGTTCGACAAGATCGAGGTGAACGGTGCGAATGAACATCCGCTTTATACGTGGCTGAAGGGAGGCAACGACATCAAGTGGAACTTCACCAAGTTCCTCGTCTCGCGTGACGGTAAGATCTTGCATCGTTACGAGCCGAGAGATAAAATCAGCGGCATCGAGGCTGACATACAGTTAGAGGTGAATCCTGTGCTGAGCAACATCATGGCGCGACGCTCCGTCCGCAAGTACCTCGACAAGCCTGTGGAGCACGAGAAGCTGGAGCTGATCGTGAAGTGCGGCATCAATGCGCCCAGTGGCATGAACCGTCAGCCGTGGACGCTCCGCGTGGTGGAAGACCAGCAGCTGATAGCCGACGTGACGGAGGTCTACAAGCAGGCGAATGCCGAACAGGTGAAGCGCGACAAGGACTTCAAGAACATGTTCCGCAATGCACCGAACCTGATTTGTGTCTGTACTCCGGCCAATGGCGGTGGCGAGTTGGATGCCGGTCTGCTGGGCGAGAACATCATGCTGGCGGCACAGTCACTCGGACTTGGCACCTGCTGTCTGGGCGGCCCTGTGCGCTTCCTGCTGTCGAACGAGAAGTGCAAGTTCTTCCTCGACCGTCTCGACATCCCAGAGGGTTACAAACTGAACTATATCATCGCCATCGGCTATCCCGACGAACAGCCCGAAGCCAAGTCCCGTGATGCCTCGAAGGTGAAGTACATTACGGGTCGTTGACCTTTAACAGACGCAGGAATCTGTTTTACAATCTGCACAATCTGTTACAGCAACATCATTTTTGCATAAAGACGAGCGACCCCATCCACTCCCCATGCCAACATATAATAGGATGCCAGATATGCAAGAAACACATAGAGAATGCATCTCCACCACGGGAAGCCCGACAACTGCTTCATCGGATCAGAGGGGATTCTAAGTTTCTTCATAAACTATCCTAATAATGAGTGCGAAATGACCATAATTCGTTCAATAATGATTACCTTTGTCGGTGAATTTTAATAAGTATTTTTGAAGTGGATCGCAGTTCTCAAATCATTCGTACCAGTTGGATAGGTATTATAGCCAATGTGCTACTTGCATCTTTCAAAGCCGTTGTTGGTGTGCTGGCCAGCTCTGTTGCTATTGTGATGGATGCCGTCAATAACCTCAGTGATGCCCTGTCGAGCGTGATAACCATCGTCGGCACAAAACTCTCACAACGCCCGGCTGACCGTAAGCATCCTTTCGGATTCGGACGCATTGAGTATTTCAGTGCCATCATCATTGCAGTCATTGTACTGTCTGCAGGTATCACCTCGCTTATAGAATCAGTCAAGAAGATATTCGACCCGACGGAACCGTCCTACACAACAACGACCCTCGTTGTCATTGTAGTGGCAATAGTTGTGAAGTTGGTGTTGGGGCAATATGTCAAACGCAAAGGTGAACAGCTGAAGAGTGATGCCTTGATAGCCTCTGGTTCCGATGCCCTGTTCGATGCCATTATTACTTTGGCCACGCTTGTCTCGGCTGGTGTCATGCTGTTGTGGGGCGTTTCGCTCGATGGTATTCTGGGAGCGTTGATTTCCATCGTCATCATCAAGGCTGGTATCGAAATGCTGGCCTCGCCCGTCAATGAGCTGTTAGGGACAAGCATTTCGGCAGAACTCACCAGGCAGATTCAGAAAGAGGTTTCCGACTTCGAGGGAGTTCATGGCGTATTCGACCTGATTCTTCATAACTATGGCCCCGATGTGAAGATTGGTTCTCTGCACATCAACGTATACGACACCATGTCTGCATACGACATTCACGGTCTGACCCGCAAAATCTCAACTTACATGTATGAGAAGCATGGCATCATTATGACAGTTGGTGTCTATGCCGTTGCTACAGGAGAAAACCGCCGGGCTGAATTGCAGTCGAAAGTCATGCAGACACTCGCTGCCCATCAGGAGATAGTTCAGGTGCACGGGTTCTATTATTCTGAGAAAGACGAAATGCTTTCCGTTGATGTGGTTCCCGATCTTTCAGTCCATGATGATCATGCTTTTGTCAGCCAGCTTACCAACGAAATACAGCCTTTGGTACCTGATATGAAGGTTGTCATCGTCGTAGATCATAACTATAGTGAATAGTAAAGGTCGTTTTGCCCCTGCAAAGAACTGCCGGCTTTGCTTCATGCAACTTAAATAATCACTCGATATGACACAAGTAACCGAAAAAGTCGTTTCGCTTGTCGAAGAACAAAGAAACGAGCGTCTGGCCAAGACACTTATCAAGAATCTGCAACGCCGCCACATGGAGGCTTTCTATTGCGCGACAGGTGAAGAGGCAGTAAGGAAAGTTTCCGAACTCATTGAGGACGGAAGCAGTGTGACATGGGGCGGCACGATGACTGTAAGAGACCTGGGTATTCCTGATTATCTCAGAAATCGTGGTACCCTCGAAGTGCTTGACCGCGACCTCGCAGAGACCGCAGAGGAAAAACAGGCCCTGTATCTCAGGGCATTTTCGGCTGACGTTTACCTGACCAGCGCTAATGCAATCTCTGAGGACGGCGTTATCGTGAACATCGACGGAAACGGAAACCGAGTGGCTGCAATCACCTGGGGACCGAAAAAGGTTATCTTCGTGATAGGCTTGAACAAGGTTGCGCAGACTGTAGAAGCTGCCCTTTCAAGGGCGAGAGGAACAGCGTCGCCCATCAACGCATCCAGATTCGACATCAAGACTCCTTGTCAGGTTGATGGAGTGTGCCATAACTGCAATTCCCCGGAGTCTATCTGCAACTACGTCCACTTTCTCAGGAACTCACCGAAAGGCCGTCATGTTGTAGTGCTTGTAGGGGAGAACCTTGGATATTAGCCTGAATGGAGGTGAAGCGAAGCCTGAGAATAGCAACGGTAGCTCTCAGTAACTTCCACGTGTACGTTGAGAGTGATGGCAGCGAAGAAAAGCTTCCATTATGCGAGTCCTTTCCTGTCGCTCGTGGGGCGTGGCGCTCAGGCAAAAGAATAATACTGCGTCCGCTGAACCCTAATCATGACGTGATAGGACTGATACATGGCTTAATACAATTATTAGATGCGACAATAACTGGTACCAGCAATTCAGAATAGACAATGAAGAAAGCTAAGTAAATGGGTCGTTGTCGTTAAAAGAACTATAGGAACGAATGTTGGAAATATGAGAAAAAAGAAGATTGATATATATTCAATGGAGCCTATCAATAGCATTGCGGAAGTTGATAGTGTGGTAGATGCGTTCGTAAAAAGAGGTGGCTATATCACTCATGAGGAGGACTTGAGAATTCGCAAAAGAATCTCAAGTGGAAAGAATCTGGCGTTCTGGATAAATTATGTAAAAAGCAAGCTGGTATATAAAAAGCAGAAAATAGTTAAACACATAGCTGAGGCTCGTGATTCGATAAAAGGGAAGATTCCTTCAAAGAAAGTGCCATCTATAATTGCTAAACCATTAGTAAAGGTAAAACAGAACGTTAAAGTGGCTTTAAAACGTTCTTTGACTATTGAGAGCTATTCTGATATATGCAAAGAAGATTCCACTCTTCGCACATACCAACAAAAGGCGAAGAGGGAAATATTTGAATCTTGGGATGAGATAGATAATGTAATGTTCCAGATGCCAACTGGTACAGGCAAAACGCGACTGTTTACTTCGATTATCAGAGATATCAATCAATATAGTTTGAGGAAGAAGGAAGCAGTAAAGATTCTTATTATTGCTCACAGAACGGAACTGATAGACCAGATAGACGAGAGTCTGAAAAAATACCATGTTGCTCATAACGTGATAGGAGGAAGTACAAAGAAAAGAGAAGAGGATCAATTTGTTCACGTGTCATCCATCAAGGAGATTACGCGTACAAAAAAACTGAATGAAAAGAAGTTCCCCGTTCATGTGGCATCCATCCAGACACTTACACACCCTAAAAACTTGAATGATGCCAAGAAACTAAATGTCCAGTTTATTATCATTGACGAAGCACATCATGCCTTGGCTACCACATATAAGAAGTTATGGGACCTTTACCCTGGTTCAAAAAAACTCGGCGTTACAGCTACTCCTTGGCGTATGAACCACCAGAGCTTTACGGACTTGTTTGATAAGTTGGTAATGTCGATGCCTATCAAGGATTTCATCAAGCAAGGCTATTTGGCGCCATATAAGTATTTCTCTCTTAGAAGCGATAGCGACATCCTAAATACCATTGACGATATCGAACTGGACAAATTTGGCGAGTATAAGGAGTCTTCCATGGAAGAGAAAATGGATATAGGCAAAATACGAGCTCAGTTGTTAAAATCATATTTGGCTTTGGCAGAAGGAAAGAAGGGTATTATTTATGCTATAAATATCGTTCACGCAAGAAATATCTGCAAAGAATATAAGGAAGCGGGATATAGAGTTGTATGTATAGATAATAATACGACTGATACTGAAAGAAAAGATTATGTAAAAAAGTTCAGAAAGGGGGAGTTAGATATTATTGTGAACGTTGACATCTTCTCTGAAGGATTCGACTGCCCTGATATAGAATTCATTCAGCTGGCTCGCCCAACAAGGTCGCTTGTGAAATACCTCCAACAAGTAGGAAGAGGTCTGAGGATTACGGAGAATAAGCAGGAGTGTGTTATACTGGATAATGTAGGCATGTATTCTCGTTTTGGACTTCCAGACGCACGCAGACATTGGAAATACCATTTCTTAGGTCATGATGTGGAGGATGAGGAAGAACCAAATAGGGGCTCGTTTAAAGGAACAGGACGGCCTCGGTATGTAGACATGTCGGAGGGTACAGAAGACATGGAGTTAATTCAGGATGTTTACGACGAGGTAGAGGTAATTGAGAAACTGCCAGATGCTATTGAAGTCTTTTCGTCAGCAATAAAAGATTTCTTCCCTTTATTTGGTATTACCCTTGGAAAAACAACTTGGAAGGATGCTAAAGAAATGGGGCTTGAGGTTAGAAGATCTGGAAAAGAGCCAAGTCGGACTATAACTGTTGAAAAAGTAGACTTTTGGGATCACGAAGGAGAGGGAATATTTACTTCACTCTATTGGACTTATGATGAACATGATTTTCCTCCTTCTTGGAAATCAAAAGGATTTTCATGGAACCTATCATTTGACGAATGGTGGGTTGTGTTCAAACAATTGGGTTATAGAATTAAAGTCGATAAACAGCCCATTCGAAAGTCGTATTTTGGGCGAGATACTTTATGTGCGGAATTTGAGGCTTTATCACCAGATGGAACACTTTCTTTTGATCTGGATTTTTGTTACGGAGAGAATGGTTGCTACACAACATCTCCTAATACGTTATATTCGATAACTGTGGATTATAAAGGTGTTCTTGTTGAGGAAACGGAAGATATAGAAAAAGCTGTAGATGATGAAAATGACAACCAGTCAGAGAAAAAGAATCTGTTCTATGATAAAAACGGGGTTAGTTATAATCCAGAAAAAGAAATATTACTAAGTTACCCCAATAACGATAATTATGACTCAATTGAGATCCCTAACTTTATTACTAAAATTAAATCACGCGCATTTGAGTTCAATTCTACTGCTGAGATAGTCTTAAATGAAGAGATATTGGAATTAGGAGATCTTCTTTTTATGGGATGTCAGAATTTGAAGACTATCACCATTAAAAAAGAGACTCCAGATGATATTCTCATAGATAAGAATACGTTCAAAGCCTTTAGGCTTGAAGATTGTGTTCTTCGTGTGCCTTTTGATGCTTTAGCGAGTTATAAAGGTGACGAAAGATTTGGTGGATTCAAATATATCACAGCCATTGAAGGTAGTCGTTGTTTGATGTATGATGACAATGGTACGGAGGTAGTTGGTTGTGATGAAGATGGTAGTGAGACTCTGCAAATACCAGAAGGTGTGATAAGTATTAAGGATGAAGCTTTTGAGAACAATGAGAAAATAGTATCTGTTAGCTTTCCAGAATCATTAAAAACTATAGGTAATTCTGCTTTCTCTGGATGTTGTGGCATTACTAGAATTACTTTGAACGATGAACTTGAAGATATCGGTTATGATGCGTTCCGGGGAACAAAACTTACAGGGATAGAAATACCTTCTAATGTTGATTCTATAGGTGCATCAGCTTTTAATTGTGAGATGCATGTTGCAACCCAAAACATGGATTTTGACGATCTTGATGGCATCCTTTTTGATCATTATGAAACAAGACTTATTATATACCCTTCGAACAAGCGTACGAAGCATTATGATGTACCAGATGATGTATTGGAGATTAGTTATTTTGCTTTCGAAGATTCAAGATTACAATCAATCTCCTTGCCTGAGTCTATAAAGACTTTAGAAACCAATATCTTTAATGGTTGTAGTAAACTGAGTAAATTGATAATAAATGTTGAAAACCCTAACGAAATAGAAATCAACAAGGATTGTTTTAATGGTTTCAACAAGAGTAATTGCAAACTTATTGTTCCCAATGGATGTAAGGATATGTATTCTACTCATAGTATGTTTAGGGATTTCTCGGCCATAGAAGAGATGGATACCGAGGATGGTGAAACAATCAATTCACAGAGAGGATATACTAAGACCATTGATGAAAGCGAGATAGAGCATGTGTACGTTGGTGTCCCGTCTGCTTATCCTTATATTGAAATAGACTGTGAGGCTGAAACTCCTGAAGATAAAGATGTATCAAAAGCTAAAGCTCCCATTGACATCAAGAAGCTGGACAATATATTTGAAAAGAAAGCCACTTCATACAAATACTTCTGGTTTATGGCAATCATTTCATTAGCCAAGGAGAAGAAGAGCCTCACAATTTCATATAAAGACATCGTTATTCGAATGGCGACTTTAGCGTGGCCAATTGTTCTCGAATATGAAATAGACTTAGGGAAGAGTGACATGATTGCTAAGTACCTGAATGACATATTAAAACAATCTACACTCATTAAAAATATATCAGGCAAGGTTGTTGAGGCATATCTAAGTGTTTATTATGATTCCGATGGAATAGGAAAAATCCTTGACCCTCTATTGAAAAACGTTCCATATCGTTTCTTGTCACCATGGATTCGATATACTACGGATGAAGAAGTTATTGAGAAATCTAATTCTGCTGATAGTGCTTGTCTTTATGCATTGCAGGAAAATAATATTGTGTTAAACGAAGAGTGGTGGGATTATATTAAAAAGAATTATACCAAAATATGCAATTCTGCTGAACGTTCGTTTGTAACATATTTGGAACCCAATAATAATCATCGCAAACTCGCAAAATTCATGTCAAAAGGATGGAATATCGAATAGATATTATACTTTAGGATTCTACATTAAGATATGACTTATGGCAAACAATAAATAATAAGCACTAAGGATGCAGTCCGACTAACGGGTCTTTCGACGCAGGAGATATACGACTTGATTCATAGCGGTACACTCCCTGCTCACAAAGCTCCAAAAAGTGGGTGGCGTATTTCTCCACAAGACCTGAAAGTATTGGGTTTTATTCATAATGAGTCAGAATCTTTAGTTGAGGAACCTCAAATCGAGGAGGGCTTCTCTTTCGTATTCGATGAAGAGCATTTTACCGAGGTGTTCAAAAGAATGACTGGGGTGGAGCAGAGCTTGAAAATAGCAACGGGAGATCTCAAGAACTTTAGAGTGTCCGTTGAGTGTGATGGCCGCGAAGAAAAGTTTCGGTTATGCGACTTTTTCCTGTTACTTGTGGAGCATGGCGTTCATGTTCAGGTGGTGTGTATGAAGCCTTGGTGTTTTACAATTACTCTATGGAGAAATGCCCTCAGTTGCTAGAGAATCCTCTCTTCGAGTTACGTTGCAACGAACAAAACCACATGAAACTTTTTGTTTTCGATGATGAGTATGTATATATCGGTTCGGCTAACATCACAGATGCTGCCATTGGAAAAAGGGCCAATGGTAGGAGAAATCATGAAGCTGGGATGCTGATGTGGGGAGATGAAATGATAGAGGCTCCGCTCCGCCACTTTGATAATGTCTGGGATGACCCTTGCATCTTAAAGCATACATGGAAGCGCTTTGCGAAAAAGGCAAATGAGTGGATCAGCAGGGACTCTTTCTGATTACATCAAGCATGGAGCGAGAAAAAGAGCTGTTCCCATTAATTCTGATTGTTAAATGCTAAGCACTACTGTAGGGTCAATATTTAGTTGGCGGCTTAATTCAACGTGAGTTCTTATATCGAACTCACGTGATATTAGGGTATAATGAGGGGATGTCTGAAAATTCATCGAAGAGACCATCGCCATCGAATGCCTGCTCCATAAGGGTTATCTCGCCTCGTTCGTTATAATATCTCTGATCTATCCATGAGAGTTTGCCATCAGGCATTGTTAATTTCACGATTTGCGAACAATCACAAATAGCAGGTCCACGCGGTTATGTAAATTCATCAGATAAGGTTTATAAGCTGATACGCGAAATTTCGCTGCCGCTTGTTAGCTATATTTCTGCAATGCGTCTTGATTATAACGGACAGCCGATGTTCTACCTTAAACTATTTGCCGATTTCGAGGAGATAGAGAAACGTAAGGCTTTTATCGAGAACTATGGTGCAAGTATGCGCCAAGAAGAGGAAGATGCACCTTGGAGAGCACGTGAAGAAGAATCTGAAACAAAGGCACCAACCCCACGGTATGGTCGTGAAGGGCAGGATGAATATCGTCGCAAGCTTTTGGAAGAATGTCCGTTCTGTCCCATCACTATGATAAACGAGGAATCGCTTTTGATTGCCAGTCACATTAAGCCTTGGGCGGTTTCAGACTCTGTAGAGCGTATAGACCCCAACAATGGTTTCATTCTTTCTCCACTTTATGATAAGCTGTTTGATCGCGGCTATATCACCTTCAGCGATGACAAACGTGTATCAATCTCTAACTGGCTCTCACGTCAGGTGAAAGACCGTATCGGTATTAAGGAAAATCAATTCTTTCAGTTTTTGCCCATTAATGATGAAAGAGCTAAGTATTTGGAATATCACAGAGACACAGTTTTCAAAGGGTGAGATAAAAACAACTTTCCAGTTTTGTGTATAGGTACAAACTCCACCTTTGCCAAGAGCAGACGGCAAGAGTGGAGTTTTTGAAAAAAGAGGGATTTCATCCGATGCTGGCCAGTCGGTTGTCGGCAAGATTGTACCAGATAGGATGGGCGAAGGTGATGGCCTTACCATCATAGATGGTTGAGACATCAACGCCGCGACGTTGGAACTCGTCGATGAGTGCTTGGTCGTGATAGGCTCGCATACCACTCCAACCGTTACAATTGACCAAACGATTGAATACTGTTACTAACTCAGGAATCTGCATGTCTGCGAATTGCAGGGCATACTTGGTGTAATAAATGTGCTGTTGCATAACGTTTTGTTTTGATGTTTATAAATGTTGCTTCCGCATCGTACCTTTGCCACCGTATCAGGTGATGGATGGAGGAGCAGGTGTAAGCGCTGTGCCTGTCTATAACCGTTTTGTAGATATTGCCAAGAAAACCAATCCTCACTATGTATCGATGATTATGCCTGCCAAATGGTATAATGGGGGCGTGGTTTGGAACAGTTTAGGTATGATATGCTTCACGACCAAAGCATTCGAAGCCTTTTTGACTACATAGACCCGCACGACTGTTTCCCGACAGTAGATGTTGCAGGAGGCGTATGCTATTTCATACGTGACAACCGTTACAAAGGACTTTGCAATTTCGTGTCATGTAAGTCGGGTACTAAGGTTGGCAATATGAGGGATTTGAGTGAAGCTGAAGTGCTAATTCGGCATCAAGAAGAAATCTCCATATTGACCAAAGTACAAGTAAAAGAGCAGACATACCTTAGTGGTACAGCCTATTCACAGAAACCGTTTGGCCTACGCACATACGTTAAACCAATGGAATTGGGTGATATACAATTGCGCTATAATGGCGGTATCGGCCCGTTTAACAGTGAACTTGTGACTGTAAATAAAGAACTTATTGACAAGTGGAAGATTATTACATCGTGTCTTACTGCCGAGCATGCTGGTGAGACAGACAAGAATGGACAAAAACGAATATTATCAACATTGGAAATATTGGAGCCAGGCACCATCTGTACAGAGACCTATATGTTGTTAAGTGCTTCTGACAAGCAGAAAGATTGCAACAACATGATGCAATATCTGAAGACTCGCTTTGTTAGGGCATTGATTGCTATGGTAACAGCGACACAACACTTGTCGAAAGCAAATTTCCGCTTCGTCCCCCTTCAAGACTTCTCCCGTCCTTGGACTGATGCCGACCTCTACGCAAAGTATGGCCTGACAGAAGATGAAATCGCCTTTATCGAGTCGATGATTAAGCCGATGGAGTGACCTCTGAGGTGTTAGGTATTCAAAAAAAAGGCATAAAGTTTGGATACTTCATAGAAAATGTCTATCTTTGCAATATCAAATAAAAAAGCCACGATATTATGGCAACAATTGTACTTAGTCCGTCGTTGTATTCTCAGGCTCAGAGTT
>Ga0247609_10006272_pt1 | contig 11474 bp, 11 predicted proteins | sample 172DNAGHGlowgp2_FD_193487 | JGI IMG/M metagenome (GOLD analysis project Ga0247609, IMG submission 193487) | Sheep rumen microbial communities from Palmerston North, Manawatu-Wanganui, New Zealand - 1728 DNA GHGlow gp2 | ecosystem: Host-associated > Mammals > Digestive system > Stomach > Rumen ... | reverse complement strand
CGCAGCCTTGCTCACATTCGTCATCTCATCAATGCTGTCGGCGCCCTTCTGGTAAATCCATTGCGCCATCTGCTTGGCTGCAAAAGCAGGCATCCCCACTTCTGCCGCCACGCCTTTCAGCTCTTCCAGCGTCAAGCCTAAGAGCGGTTTCTTATCGGTTGTAATATCTTCCAAATTATATGAAGGCGACTTTGCGCCGCGAAGGTACGCAAAGCCGCCCACATAACCAAGCATTTAAGCTTTTTTATGCCAAAATGGCAGTATTTTTTAGTCTCTACTGCGCCCGAAGAGGCGGAGAATGTAGAGGAAGAGGTTGATGAAGTCCAGGTAAAGCGTCAGGGCGCCGAGGATCGCGATGCGACGCGGAGCGGCTGCATCCGTGTAGCCCATGCTCTCGCCTTGCTCAACGGCATAGCTCATCTCCCTAATCTTCTGGGTGTCATAGGCTGTAAGGCCGATGAAGATGAAGACACCGATATAGGTGATGATGGTGTCCATCACGCTGTTACTCCAGAAGATGTTGATGACGCTGGCGATGATCAAGCCGATAAGTCCCATGATGAGGTAGCCGCCCAGGCTGCTCAGGTCCTTCTTAGTGGTATAGCCCACGAAACTCATCGCGCCAAAGGTCAGTGCTGAAGCGGCAAAAGCCTGATAGATAGTGCCCAGCTCGTATGCGAAGAAGATGACGGAGAGCGTCAGGCCGTTCACGACAGAGTAGAGCAAGAAGAGCGCCGTAGCCGTGGTGGGCGACAGGCGGTTGATACCTGCGGAGATGCCCATGACGAGGCCCAGTTCCAGAATGAAGAGCACCCACACGGCAATCGAGTTACCGAAGATGACCTGCAGGAGCGCAGGGCTGCTGGCGGTGAAGAAAGCCGTACCGGCCGTGAGGAACAAGGCTGCCGTCATCCATACATAGACACGCGTCATGATGCTGGAGAACGTAGTAGCCGTGGAGGACGATGTAGAGCGGACATACCCGCCGCGGTCATAACTGTCCTTGATTTCAATGTAGTCGTTGTTCATTGTTGTGATGTAATTTAATTCAGGAAAACCGCTGCAAAGATAGTGCCATTTCTCCCCTCCTCCACCATCTTCTGCCATAAAACACACCTGCTTTCACTAAACTTAACATATGGATTCACATGTCCATCTCCTCCCCTCTACGGTCTTATTGCCTGAAGAGTGCACTCTTACGGCCGTAAGGCCGCGGTCTTCAGCCCCTAAGACCACAGCCCTCTCATCCCTCCCTCAACGCTCATCCTTCAACCCTCATCCTTCACGAAAAAAATCAGAATCGCGTTGCACCGTTGCAGCGTTGCAGTTAAAAACAGAGAGTTTAAAAAATCAAAACTATGCTCTATTTATATTATATATATTATATATATAATATATATAATATAAATAGAAGTTAACTTTCACCTTTGATATACCCTTTCCGACAACTGCAACGCTGCAACGCGCAACGCCTAATCATTTATCATCTATTCTAACTGTTTTTCGACCGTTTCTTTGGCGGTTCGAAATAAACAGCGTACTTTTGTGGCCAGAAACAAAAGAATAGAAGTTTATGTCCACATTACAGTTAGGTGCTTTGAATGCTGAGATATTGCGCAACCTGGGTATCGTAGCCGAGGATGAAGGCGCACTCCAGCGCGTAGCCAAATACTTGCGCCGCGTAGCGCGTGAACTGACTTCCGACCCTACGGAGATGACGCGCGAGGAGTTCTTCAAGCGCGTTGATGAAGGGCGCGAGCAGATTCGTCGCGGAGAGGGCATCAAAATGTTGCCCAATGAGAACTTGGAAGATTTCCTTAAACGTGTGGGGTGATGTACACTATTATCTATTCCCCTCAGGCCAAGAACGATTTACTCGCCTTGCGGCGGGGGATTCTTCATTCACCCAATATATTCTCACTAATGAGGACCCCCACACACCATTACGCCGTACCACGTACCATTAGGAATTTGTAATATCGCGCTCGCTCTCATTCGCGTTGCGCGTTGCAGCGTTGCAGTTGACAGCAGAAGGTGATTTGCACTTTTGCACCATATTTTGCACGCTTCTTGCACGCAATTATCCAACTGGATGCAAGCGAGTTACGGTCAAAAAGTGCAGAAGTGCAAGAGAAACTCAGTATTACACAAAAGCTGCATATCCTGCCATCTTAACCCTTCGCCCCTATTGTTCGAAGAGCGTGGTCTATTCGTCGTTCGCTCGCGACCGAACGACCAACACGGCTGGCCTCTCTAACTGTCCCACCATGGTGGAACACTCAACACAGTGCGGTACGAAGGCGATTGCAGTGCGGTGCGTTGGCCGATGTACCGCAGTGAAGAAATAAGGAGGCAGTTTGGTATGAGCTTCTATTACAGAGATGACAGCGATTGGGGCTCCTTCATCATTTCGAGCTTAAACGTTTGAACACCAGTTTAGTGGACACAAATAAACCTACATCAAACCTACATGATTCTTCATAGCACCTTCATAATAATCGTATCCGTCAAGACACCTCGAAGACAATGCTGGTTTAGTGCTGGTTTCATGTAGGTTTGAAATCCAGCAATCCACTAACCGTCTGTTAATTAACACTAAAATGATGAAGGTATGTAAAAATCATGAGCATATGAAGATATAACCTTGTGGCAATCAATCATAAATAATATGCGGGTTCTTTTCCGCTGGCGTCTGCCAATCGATGTTGAAGGCGTAGCGAAGGATTACCTTCTTCATATCCCATATCCAGTGGCAAGTGCCAAGCATGTAGTTCTGCTGCGGAATCACCAAGCTCAAGAAGTCATCAACACGCCGTTCCAGTCCTTGGGGGACGACTGTTGAAAGTCCTTTCTCCTTGCCCTCCTCTTGGAATTCTTGCAGGAACTCATCGTAGCGCGAGACACTTTTCCCTATCAGTTCTTCTTCCTTCGGATAATCAATCACGATTTTCGCAACTGGGTCAATCAGTAGCGCCAGTTTCTCCAGAAGTAACCCAACTCGAATCACCTCTCGATAAAACGGCTCATACGAGTGCCGCTCTTCGGAAGAGCGACCCTGATAGCGACGCGCTTCGTAATTTGTCAATGTGATCAAGATGTCGGGCTTCGTCCCGATACCCGAGACTCCAACCTCGCAGTTGCTGACGACTTTCAGCATCGCTCGCAGCCTCCGTCCGTCAGCATCAAAGAACCCTCCGCAATCCCGAATCCGGATGCTGGCATCGATCTTCATGAAATCGATATATTCTTTTTTAATCTCAAATGTTTCCATATCAAAGTTTTCCTTTTTAACATGAGAACAGATAATAACTCTATCCCAGCCCTAGCCTAAAAATCTTCCGCCCAATCTTGTAACACAGTAGGATAGCGACATATGATATAAACCAGTCCCCTATCACTTCTTCCGCATAGTTCATGCACCACGTCTTCTGTTCTTCTATCGAACGGTCCCAAGGGAATCCAATAGAGGTAAATCGCATATGCCATCTGCTAAGATACGTGATTTCACAGAAGAAATAGACATATACCGCAGAGATGATGAATAATCCCAATGGCAGCCATTTCAACCAGACGGGTGTTTCTTTCATCGGTATCCTTACTTTTCTCGTCCTATTTCATTTATTATTTCCATGAATTAAAGATACTTGGTGGATTAGCGAAGCCGCGCTTCTGCCACTTCTCCCGAACTTCTCCCCACTGGCGGTCTTGCTTTGAGCGGCTTTTCAGGAAGTACCCGATAATACGTATTTGTGTATCGTGGTCGCTGGATTTATAACGCTTCTTCAGCTCTTCGCGAATCTGTTTCGGATACTTGCCATTCTGGTCTGCAAGCATTGGCCCCAGTTCCTTGATGGGCGATTCATGGATGAAGTAATCGATTTTGTCCAGTTCCGTCCGATAGAGCATTGCGAATATCACCTTCCGCAATTCATCTTTCCGATCCAGCCAACGCGAGGTGAGTAGTCGCAGCAGATCCGGGCGCGTGAAGTTCTGCAACTTTTCCACACAAGCTTCTATCGCCGTCTGCGTCCATTTGTCATAGTGCGCTCTCTTGCACTCGATGAGCACGTATTCGTAATCTGTCATAGTTTAAAGTTTTAGAATTCGCGACAAAGTTACGAATACAATCTGAGCCGGGCAAGCGAAACGAAATCGCAAGCCTTGTGAAAAAGCAATAAAGTCAGAAAGTCCTCTTACTCCTCCCAGACAACCAGTTCTCGCGGCAACGCAATCTTCTTCGGCATCGCGCGCCAACCATCTATATAATAATGCTCCGCCAAATAGTCATCGAACTTCTCCAGGAAAGCCCCACGGATGCGTGCACACTTCTCGTTAATGGAATTCTTGGTGGGGTCTGTTACATCTTCGATACTCTTCTGAACCTTCTCCGTCAACCCATTCGGCTTCAACCTCAGGTATATCTCCGTCAGCTCTTCGCGATAGCCTGGCAAATCTTTGAACATCAAACCTTCGGGGTGGTTGAGGAACAACAGATAAACAGCCTTGATGATTGGCTGCAGTTGGATTTCAATATTGTTGTAATCAGGGAGGAAGATGCGATAGTCGCGAGTGATGACGAGGCGGCTCAACTCATCATTCGGATGAAGGAGGTCCACTAAGATGTGTTCCGCAATACCACGTTGTCTCAATTTCTCAACGCGTACACGTATTTCATCCATGAGGTCTTCAATGCTCTCCTCTAATTGTGAGTTGAATTTATCATCTGCGACATTCTGCTTCCCGCTTCTAGATTCTAGAATCTCACAACCATAAACGACTCTCAACGATTCACTCTTTTGCCTCTTCAGAATCAGAACGAATATCTCGAAGAGTTGATGAGCTATGCTCTTTGGGCTTGTAGAAGAGATCGGGAAGTATTCATAGCAACATGTAATATTGGTACCATCAATCCATATAAATCCCTGTTTGCATTTAGCTCTATCTTCTGAGTCGGCGAAATACTTCAGCAGATAATCATTACCTATTTCGTTCGAAATGTCTCTATGCTCTATACATGGAAACCGATATCGTTGAACTTCCTCGTTACTAAGCAACTTTGCCAGAGTTGGAATATAGATAACACGCAAACCAAATCTTGCAGCTACCTTGTTGATGAATCCGAGATGATTTTCGAACAAACGATTAAGCACCTCATCCTCTTCACGGGCTACATATACCAACTCCGAATTACCATAGGAGAAATAAGTTGTCATCTTCACTTCATTGGCGAAATACTCGCGTTGCATGAAGTCAAGTGTCTCGATATTTCTTTTAAGACGGATTCCCTTATAGTTGTATTGCATATCTAAGATGGCTTTTTCTTTTGTATATCTCAATTTCTTTTCTTACTTTTAAAGGTGCTGATATGTTTTCACACTCTGACGAAAATTTTATTTTTCAATAATTATTCATCAAAACAAACTCCTTCACCACCGCATTTAAAACAAATACCATGTTCCACATGATGATATTGTGGCAAATAACCACTTCCGCCACATCTATCACAAATTTGCATATCTTTGATGTAACGGAGTTGTGAGTCGAGCATAGGAATAGACGTCGTTTGATGGCGTTTCTTGTGACAATCCTCACAAAGTGTTACTAGTGCATCACCGTTTGGATACTCCCAAGGTTTCTTACCTCGTATATAATAATTGTGGTGAATGTTAAGACCATTCATATTAATTGTCCCTGGATAAAAACTAAAAGCAAATAATTTGTTTTTTGTCGTCACACTTATTAAGAAGCTATCATATATCGCCTCATCTATCCTATAACCAGGATTATATTGAATAATCATATAGATCTGATTAGCCAGGACTTGGTTAAACTCAAAGTAAAAAAACCATCCCGATTTATTAGAATCTTTGAGATGCCTTATTCTTGTCTGAAAATACCTTAATATTTTCGAAGAACGGATTGCTTCAAATGAATATCGTTGGTCAATAAAGCCAATCGGAGTGATGCCAAAATCGAAGAACCACTGAACAGAGGGGAATAGACTAAAACATAAAACAGAATTATATTGATGTTCTTTCTGTACCTCAAAACCTTCCATTTGGGGTAAATCACGTATGGAAAGATTATCAATGTACTCTGAAAGAAGCATATCTTTAAAACGCCAATTACTCAATAGATTATCTACATCTTGGAGTGTATTCAATAATGTATATCCATAGCTATGAAATCCTAAACAACCACAATCCTGACAACGAAACTTATCTCGGTCAAGAATCTCTTGGCATTTCTGATGCCATTCGTTTTGTTGAAGTAGTTCGGGGTATGTCATATTTTCAACTAATTTTTCAATTTATCTCATTGTCATCTGCCATATAATGGAGGCATATCCTTTTCTCGTCCTTTAGAATTAGTCAAACACATTCATGAATAGAGATAATATCAAATTGGTTTGTTCCTAAGAACCTTGCTATAGCCATAGATGCTGAGTAAGAAACATCTTGTTTTAAGAGTTCACACTCAGAAACCAAAGGCATATAATAAGTACCTATAACTCCTTTATATTTGTATTTAATTTCGTATTGCATAATTACATATTAATTTATAATGCATAAGCCACTGACAATATACTCCAGATATGTTTTTTATGTATATCGTCAAACCCTTTTTTAACCACTTTAATAATCTGTCCCTTTTTGAAATCAGCAATAGAATATTCGCCCCACATGGAGTAGTGTATGTATGCTGTCCTTCCGTCCACATTCTTTATGACAATAGCAGTCTTATCTATATAAAAGACAGTTCCTTCAAAGAATTCACCGACCTCGATATCGGAATCGTTTATTGCGACCTGCTGCCTTGGCCCTAAAATAATTACGGGGGAAGCACTTAGATATAATAGGTCGCGCTCTATATTAATATGAGAGAAATAAAGCTTTGTTTGCTCAATAGGCCTTAATCCCTTGTTTAACGCTTTCTGCTGTTGTCGAATGTTCATCAAAGCTTCTCTATTCCCAACTTTGAAAATAAGCATTCCTCTTTCATTTGTCTTTACATATTGTACAGCAACAGGACAATCAGTTGTAAAGCTTTCATCAACCATAGAAATGTGTGAGCCTTCTATAGCTACGAGAGTACCATTAAACGAACCCAGTTCATCATATTTGCATTCCACGATTATTTCCTTCGTATCCGTGTTCTCTAATCCCCACTTACCCATTAAACAAATCTTGGTATATGAGTTCCCCAATGAAATAGAAGTTTCTTCGATGAAATGGCAATCACTATCTATTCTTCCAGTCTTTCCATCAAGAGTAATGTCTGCATAACCGTCCCTGTTGATGAAACCAATAAAGTCATATTTACAATTAAGTACATTGATTCCATGCTGGTTCATTATTCCATATTTGCCATTCTTCACGACCAACAGCAATAGCTTTGCTGTATTCCAAACTTCTATTTTCGAAAACTTGGCTTCAACGATATTATCGCCTCGCTTGTCCATCAGCCCCCACAAAATATCTTCAGCATCATATTTAGCAATACGGAAAAGTTCACTACCGATGGATTCATATTTTAGACCTTCATTTACAACTTCATAGTTATTTCGTCTAAATAGAGTAACTGTATCACCCTTCTTCGCCTCAATCCAATTACTACGTCCATCTACCGAATCATAATCAAATGGTATTCTTATGTCTCCATCAAAAGTAACAAGACCTGCTTTTCCATCTTGACGGCCTATCACATACTTTTGGGTGTGTTTGATTTCTGGCTCTATTTCAAAAGCCTCCTTTAGTCTTTCTAATTGTTTGTTAAAATCTTCTTCCTCCTTTTGTGCTCTCTTGTCTAAATCTTCTATTATCTCCTTGTTTTCTTCCTCAATACTAATAATACGTTGTGCAAATAACGGGTTGTGGTCAAAAAAGCCCTTCTCGGCATCATAATAATAAGGCTTATAATCATCTGTATATTTAAGTTCACTTAGCGATACGAACCTACCACCAAGTTCATTAGAATTATTAATATTCGGATATTCCCAACTCCCGTCAGGTCTTATCCAGTTACATTTCAAAATGAGTTCACCGCGCCTGGCACTCTCATCTTGGGCCGCTTTGTCGAATACGAATATATTGAGTTTGTGGTTGTAGTAAACGTCTTTTACAACCATATTGTTCAGATTCACATGCTCAGATTGATCATCAAAATTGAACACCCAAATGATGAACTTCTTATTCAGCCTATAGAACAAATCGCGTTCTGTAATGACGCTAACAAAGGTGGAACTAAGTTGCAACTCAAATATTATCTCCTGTCCTCTATACGAAACTGCCACATCGGGTCTTCTCCAGTTTAAGATAGGATGATTGCCTGGCATTGTATTCTCGGTTCTTACATTGGTGACACCGCTTGTCCGTTGCAAGAAGGTAGCAAGAAGGTCTTTTAGTTTTTTATGGCGTTCGCCTTCATTGCATTTTGAATATCTTTCACGCTCAATCTCTCTCTTTGTTCTTCCTGTTGTTGTCTTGTAATCACAGTCATCACTATCACGAAGATGGGAAAAGAATGTTGCAACACCCCTTTCAGTTTTTCTTCCTGAGATCTTAACCATCTGGCCGCAATATTTGCAGATATATTTTGGATGTCGAAGGTATATCGCCTTTTGCAACTCAGTACGCATCCTGAAAACAGCACTTTCCGGCTGATCGAAGAATATTTCAGCAGGTATATCCTTGCCTGTTTCGACGTCAACAACAGTATCTATTGTACGCTTTGTTTGGTCTATGTTAACATCTCCGTCTGGTTTATTAGGAGGTGTTGACTCGCGATTAGCAAATGCTTCTTCTACTATTATTGGCTCTACTCCTATTTTTTGCTCCAACTCTTTAATCCTGTCATCTTTTATACGAATTGTATTCTCTTTATTTGCCAATTTCCCATTCAAATCATCTGTCTCTTTCTTTAATTGGGCATTCTTCAAGTGCAACTGCTCATTACTCCGCTTCAGAATATCCAATTGATCGAAGACTTCATTGATGTCTGTATCAATAGGTGGAGTTTGTGAACCTCTCTCAGAAGCCTTGTCCTGCTCGTTTGTTATCTGTTCCAATTCAAGAATCTTTTGGCGGCCAGCCTCTATGGTTTTATCTTTGTCTATAAGTTTAGCTTGTAAATCTAATATGCTTTGTTGTTTATCTTTAATTATCTGCGCTTTATCTGCAAGATCAGTCTCTAGATGGTCAATCCGAGTTTGCTTACTATCTATCGACTTCGCCAAATCTAATCCTTTATTTTCCAAATCAGCTATTCGACCATCTTTCTCCTTCTCAGACGCTTGCAGCTTAGCCACAGAACCACGTAGGTTCTCTATTTCATCATTCAATTGATGATTCTCGCCCTTTACACAATTATATAATTGATTGTATCTAAATAGGAAAAACACACATCCTAAACAAGCAATCCCAAGGATTGTTATCACTATAAACATATAAGTTCCCATCATTGTCTCATTTGCATTTATAGCTCATTGAACTTCCAATACTTCAATTAATAACCTAATACATCTGATAATCGGTCCCAATCGACTCCTTTTCTAAATTCACCACGCATCCCATCTGTAAGCGCCCACCATGTATCTTCTTCATCATATGAATTATTTGGGTCATCATATTCACTCTCTTCATATTCATCAACCTCGTATTCCATATAATTAAAGGGCTCTTTCAATTCCGACAAACGAAAATAACAATAATTATAGTAATAATACTGTGCCCTTATTTCTGGATTCCACTCATATTTTTGAATATCTGCGAAATCTTTGGCAGGAATAAATATTTTCAAAGAATTATAGACAACAACATCCCCTTTATTATCACGTTGGGCTTTATTAATCATCTCTTTTGAACAATGTCCCAATTCATAGTCATCAATTGTAAATTTATAATATAAAGGGCCCCACTTACTTTGGACATCAACAAAACTTCCAGGAAAGGGTTTAAGCAAATCATTGTATGTTAGGAACTGCATTGGTGATTCTTGTCCAGCCTCATATCTTTGAATAATATCAACCCATTCTTTCCTATCGTAAATAGGCAGGACACATATAATATCATTAGGTTTGTCTATCTCGGAGAGATAAGCCTTTATAAAGCTACCTTCTCTTTTAAAATATTTTTTTACTACTAATTTCTTAAATCGGAATTGTTTCATATTGTAATGGTAAGCACTATAGCATTTAATTCATGAGGTAATGATTGTTTTCAGCGACAAAGATAGCGATAATTCTTTAACCTCGCTTGTGAATCTCCAATTTTCTTTCATCACAAGCCTTGTGAAATAGGGATTTTTAACATAACCAACAACAACTTAAGCCTCTATAGCAACGTCACAGATTCCGAGATTTGGCTATGGGCCAATCACATTTATTTGATTTCGAACACGTCCTTATCGCCTCGTTCCATGCGTGATTTGATGGCATTATAAATGTTCTTCTCGTAGTCCTGAAGCTGTTCATAGTTAATGGATAACAGGACTTTGGCACACTCATGCATCATATCAGCCTCGCGATAGAACTCCGCCTTCAGCAACGGGTTATCAATTGAAGACCAGTCGAACGTGTTGATGAAGTCCTTTATGATACCCTGTATGAACGCGTAATCTTCTGGCGACGGGGAAGCCTCGCAGTTCCTGTGATAGTAGTCGTTATATGCCTGCACCAACCAGAAGCGCAGGTCCACGAGGTTCTCCTCTGTGATGCGGATATGTCGGTCCGTACTCTCCGTCTCGCCAAGGAATTGATGGTAAGCCTCTTTCCATTCGGGGAAAGAGAGTTCCCCTTTTTCAGAGGAGTAGTGATCGGCTTCGCTCTGTTTCTGTTTGTATTCGAGATAGTATTTGCCACAGTGCGGGCATTTCTGCACGGGCGATACCTCAGGCAGCATCGGTGCGATGCGCTTGTTGTCGGACCAGTAACGTGCTTCGAATGTGTTTCCTGATGCGAGCTGCATCAGTTCCTTTGTTGCGCCACAATACGGGCAATAGACGAGATTTGCATAGGCTGGTAACATAGGACTTATGGTTTACTTGGTTAATAATCTGCGACAAAGATACGCATACCCTCCGAGCTTCACAACCAAACTACCATCACAAGCCTTGTGAAATAGAGATTTTTAACAAACCATGTCCCAAAACTCAAGCAACTCGTTTGAACTTTGTGTCATTTGGAATGGCACAAAGTTGTCCATCGGAAATTGTGCCAATTGATTGGCACAAAGTGGTTAAAAAGAGTGTTTGCTTATGATATCATAAAGAAGAGTTAGCTGCAAGGATGAAAAGAAGCATTAAAATTTGGCGGAATCGCAGAAAATGCGTTCCTTTGCAGTGTGAAGAGGGAACCAAGTAGAGCCACGATGTGTGGAACGGTGGCATGGCTACAGGAAACTGTAGAGATGATGAGCAATTCGACTTTGCCGCTTGATTCATTTTACAAAAAAACGACCGTTTCATTTAATGAGGCG
>Ga0247609_10006269_pt1 | contig 11480 bp, 9 predicted proteins | sample 172DNAGHGlowgp2_FD_193487 | JGI IMG/M metagenome (GOLD analysis project Ga0247609, IMG submission 193487) | Sheep rumen microbial communities from Palmerston North, Manawatu-Wanganui, New Zealand - 1728 DNA GHGlow gp2 | ecosystem: Host-associated > Mammals > Digestive system > Stomach > Rumen ... | reverse complement strand
GTCCGATACGTCGAACTATGAAGAGATAACTTACGAGGGCTACGGACCTGGCGGCGCGGCGTTAATGCTTGACATCTTGACGGACAATCGCAATCGCACGGCGGCTAACATTCGGCATATCTTCAGCAAACACGGCGGCAATCTCGGCGAAAATGGATGCGTTGCGTGGATGTTCAAGAAAAAAGCTGTCTTCACGGTTGATAAGGAGACTTTCGACGACGAGGATACTTTAATGGAAATTGTCATGGACGCGGGCGCAGAAGATTTTACAGCTGACGACGAAACTTTTGAGATAACCGCCGCTCCCGAAGACTTTAACGCTATTGAAGCCGCCCTTGCTGAAAAGGGAATTGAGACTGCCTCCGCCGAGATAACTCAAGTCCCAGATACGACCGTTGCCCTTGCCGATAAGGACGCTGAGAAAATGCAAAAGCTCCTTGACGCCCTCGACGAAGATGACGACGTGCAGAATGTCTACGGTAATTACGAGTTCGATTAATGCTCGCACTTGGCATTGACCCTGGCTCAGCGATTTGCGGCTTTGGCTTAGTTGAAAACCTGCGCGGAGAATTCATCACTAAAAAGTTCGGAGTGATAACCACAAGTCCAAAGGCACTCATGCAAGACAGACTGTTGAAGATTCACACGGAGCTTGACGCGCTGATTAAAGAATATCAACCGCAAGTCATGGGCATAGAAAAGCTTTTCTTCGGCAAGAACGCAACCACTGCCATACCCGTTGGACAAGCGCGAGGCGTTGTCTTGCTGTGTGCGGCGCAAAATAATCTTGACGTGATAGAGATAACGCCAAACGAGGTCAAACAGTCAATCACAGGTTACGGCGGCGCGACTAAGGAACAAGTCATCTACATGGTCACGAAGATTTTAAACCTTGCTGAACCACCTAAGCCCGACGACGCGGCAGACGCTTTGGCAATTTCAATCGCGGCAGGTTACGAGATGAACTCTTTGGCGCGTAGGAATATTTTGGAGACATGAGCGATGATTGGTTACTTGAGCGGCAAAATAAAATTCCTTTTCGACGATGGCTGTATCCTTGACGTTCACGGCGTCGGCTACAAAATTTTTATCGACACTTCGACGCGGCAAGCTTTGACACTCGGCGCGGCGGAAGAATTTTTTATTCACACGGCGGTTAGGGAAGACTCAATAACCCTTTACGGCATGAAGAATCAATCAACGTTCGAGCTGTTCGAGTTGCTGTTGACTGTCTCTGGTATCGGCGCGAAAAGTGCACTTGCTATCGTGTCGAAAATTTCTGCGGCGGACTTCGCACGAGCCGTAACCTTGCAAGACCGCAAGACCTTAACACGACTACCGGGCGTCGGAAAAAAATCTGCAGAACGAATCTTATTGGAGCTTAAGGAAAAAGTTCAATCGCTCGCCGAAAATTTCACAGCTCAAGACTTTCAACCCGCGCAGGTTCAATCGACTGTACAAGACGACGCGGCGGATGCTTTGGAGGCATTGGGCTACACATCAGCGGAGATATTAGCCGTCTTTAATCGTGCGCCGAAGAACTCAACGACTGAGCAACTGATAAAGTTCGCATTAAAGGAGCTTAATCGCTTTACTTAACTAAAACAAAAAGACCGTTCCAAATATGGAGCGGTTCAAAATTTTTGATAACCTTTGCTGAATCACTTGGATTGGTTAAGGAGGTTCGCTATGAACATTAATCGCGTATTTTTAATTGTGTTGGACAGCGTCGGCATTGGCGGGGCGTTGGATGCAAAAAATTTCGGCGATGACAATCCAAACACTTTAAAATCAATCGTCGCGTCGAAAAAATTTCACACGCCCAACTTAGCGCGGCTCGGTCTGTTCAATATCGACGATATAAACTTTGGTCAGCAGGAAAAAAATCCTTGCGGTTCGTTCGCAAGAGTTTGTGAGGCTTCGCAGGGCAAAGACACGACGATTGGTCATTGGGAGATTGCCGGCATAATTTCCGAACGACCCTTGCCGACTTATCCCGAAGGTTTTCCGCCAGAAGTGATTGCTGAGCTTGAAAAAAATTTCGGACGGAAAATTATCTGCAATAAACCTTATTCAGGAACGCAAGTTATCCACGACTTCGGACGCGAGCACGAGGCAACGGGGGCTTTAATCGTTTACACTTCGGCGGATAGTGTCTTACAGATTGCCGCACATGAAAGGATTGTTCCTGTCGAGGAGCTTTATAATTTTTGTCGAACTGCGCGGAAGATTATGCAAGGCGTTCGCAGCGTCGGAAGGATTATTGCGCGTCCGTTCGTCGGAGAATATCCTAACTATGAACGCACGCCCCGCCGTCATGATTTTTCTTTGACGCCGCCTAAAGAAACTGTCCTTGACGCTCTGCAAAAAAATAATCTTGCGACGATTGGCATTGGCAAGATTCAAGACATATTCGCTGGGCGTGGGATAAGTCGTTCGCTCGGCGTCAACGTGGACAACTCTGACGGCATGAATAAAACTTTGCAACTCATGGACGAGGATTTTCGCGGGCTATGCTTTGTGAACTTGGTTGACTTTGATATGAAGTTCGGACATCGCCGCGACATTGACGGCTACGCGAACGCTATGACGACATTTGACACCGAGCTTGGAGAGTTTTTGCTTAAGATGAGGCGCGACGATCTGTTGATGATAACTGCTGATCATGGTTGCGACCCCGCCGCCAAAGGTACTGACCATACCCGCGAGAATGTCCCGCTGATAATTTATGGCGAACAAGTCCGCGCAGGCATCAATCTCGGCACGCTGTCGACCTTTGCAGACATCGCCGCGACCATTGCACAAATCTTTAATATCAAGCTTGAGACTCAAGGCAAAACTTTCTTGCGCCGAATAGAAATTTTCATAGCAGATAAGGAGTGATTTTATGATTCATGTTTGTTTTCCTCTTTACGACAAGACAGGAACTTATTCCAGATTCACGGGTACGGCGATGCTCTCGCTCTTTGAAAACCATGATACCCCCCCCCACTTACCGTCAATAACCGTTCATCTTTTGCACGACAACACCTTGACGGACGACAACCGCGATAAGCTCATTCAAATCGCCGAACGCTACGGGCAGTCTCTGAAGTTTTATAACGTCGAAGAGCTTTGCGCCGATAGGCTCGCGGAGATAAAGGAATATTTTCCAAACTTTGATGTCGATCGCTACAGTTTTGCGGCGTTCTATCGTTTTTTCATTCCACAACTTCTTTCGCAGGGTATAGAAAAGGCAATTTATCTGGACTCGGATATTATCGTAAACCTCGACATTGCAGAGCTTTGGCAGGTTGAGCTAGAAAATAAACCACTTGGAGCCGTTCCGGAAATTGATATTGGCTTGTCCTTAAAAAGGAGCGGTCATCCTGTTGGCGAAGGTGTAGTCAAGGAAGAAGATTATTTTAATGCTGGAGTTCTGCTGATGAATTTGAAGATCCTGCGCGACGAAGAAGCTACTATATCAGCAGGAATGAAATTCATAAGCGAGAACCCGCAGTTTAAATTCATCGATCAAGACATTTTGAATTATTGTTTCTCGACCTCGTATCTAAAGTTGCCAGTAAAGTTTGATTGTTTTGTTAATGAATTTGCCCGTCGTAACGACGAATGGGCTATTGACAAAAAGATTTACCATTACGTGGACATGAAATTTAGTTTTCGTATGGACACGAATGATCCGTATAGCCGGCTGTTTATGGATTATTTCATCAAGACGCCATTGATTGACGACGACACGAGAGCCGCTTTGACTAGAGGTCTTCTTTACCGAAAAAATTATTGCGTTTCCGTAGTTATCCCAATGTACAATGCGGCAGAATTTATCGGCGAGTGCCTCGACAGTCTTTTGATTCAGACGTTCCAAGATTTTGAGGTTATTATTGTCGATGACTGCTCCACCGATGATTCCGTTGCTATTGTCGAAGAGTACGCTCCGAAGTTTAATGGACGTCTCAAGCTCACCAAGACAAAAGAGAATTCGGGCAATGATTGCGTTCCGCGCAACATAGGAATGATGTTGGCGCGTGGCGAGTATATTCAATTCATAGACGCCGACGATATGATCTTAGGTACCGCGTTTGAGACCTTGTATAAGGCAGCAATCCTTTACGAGGCTGATGTCGTTTACACTGCTTCTTGTTATTATTTGCGTGCGCCGAATGATGTTTTGCTATACAAAGATGGTACGAGCAAGAAAATACCCACTGTCCAGACAAAATTTACTTTCGACGATCCGACTACGAATCTTAATCGGCTCCTGCTTGAACCTGGCGAAGGAAATTTTCATGGTGCATGTACAAAATTTGTGCGGCGCGATTTTTTGATAGAAAATAAACTTTTCTTTCCAAATTTGTCGATAGCAGGAGACTTTATTTGGGTTATCAATATCTATTGCCACGTAAGAAGGTTTTTGAGAATCGCAACGCCGCTTTACTTGTATAGAACTTATAATAGTAATTCTATGCTTCGGACGAATAGACCGCCAAAAGAACAGTATCGGCATTATTTTTTTGCTTTCGTGGATTTCACTAGGGCTTTATATGAATTGGAAAAGGAACAGGAAATCTTAGCGGAAAATCCCGAATATTGTTTAGAGGCTATTAAGAAACTTTTTGCGATGTCCCTTAATCAAACAGGATATGCCAGAAAGGAACTTGATAGCAAGGAGCTTTACAAGGTTTTGCATGACGAATTCGCCAAAAGCTATCCTGATTCGTCAGCGATGCTATTGCCGTTTCTCTTTAGCTCTATCGATAACGAGAAATCTAATGAATTGCTAATTAATAAATGTAAACCGTTTATCACTGCTAGGATAGATATTAAGTTACTGACGGCGGAGGGCGATTTTCAGATTGTTTCCGTTTCCGACAGAAAAGCCGCTATGTTGAAACCGAGTTGGTTTAACATAGGCGGTATCGGTTATGAGATTCATTCCTTTGCTGGAAAGTTGGAAATTGTCGCTAAACCCACTGTGAATGGACAAGTTATTTTAAATCTTAGAGGGATGTGGGTTCCTAATCTAGAGGACAAATCTAAGCTCATTCCCTACTGGATTGACTATACAAAACTCATTGTGAACGACAGGATAATTTTCGATACGTTAACCCCCGCTTGGCACAATAAGCCTTATGTTTATAACATGGCAGTAAAAGCCGACGAAGAAATTAAAATTCAAATGGAATGGCTCCCGCATAGGAGCGATAATTAACTTAGGTCAGCAATATAATTTGGCATGAAAAAAACGGAAGCTCTCGCCTCCGTCTTTTTTTGTTTATTTATAACCTGCTGGATTTCTTCATATCTCACCTCCCGATTGCGACGCTTGGTGGGCACCGCATTTTATTTGCCGCCGACCAAGATGCGGGGACATCTCTTCGGCTCTGTGGCGTTTATGTTTTAATGGGATTAACGGGAATTGTATTTTAAGATGATTAGAAAATCGTTAGAACAAGATCAACTTTCCTACCGAAAAAATTCTCGTTCCTCCCGTTGCCTAACTGTAGCAGAAAATATTTCTGTTTGCAAGTCACAGCTCAAAAAATTTTCAGGCGAGCTAAAAAATATTGTATTCAAAGGTTACGTAGGCTTGAAATTATTTTTCTTGGCGAATATAATATGCGGCGGTTATTAAAGCTGGAAAGGATGAATTGGAATTGGCAAACGTCGACAAGGAAGCACTAGCTCTGCATAAAGAGAATCACGGCAAGCTTGAAGTAAGGAGCAAAGTGTCGCTGAAGACGAATAAAGACTTAACGCTTGCATATACGCCAGGCGTAGCGGCTCCGTGTCTTGAGATTAAAGACGATTACGATAAAATTTATGACTACACCAACCGCGGCAATCTCGTCGCAGTTGTCACGAATGGAACAGCGGTTCTCGGTTTAGGCGACATTGGAGCAGGTGCCGGCTTACCTGTCATGGAAGGCAAAGCAATTCTGTTTAAAGGGTTCGCGGGCGTCGATGCTATTCCCATTTGCCTTGATACAAAGAGCGTACCCGAAATTATCAAGACGATTCAGCTTATGGCTCCGAGCTTTGGCGGCATTAATCTTGAGGACATCAAAGCTCCCGAATGCTTCGACATTGAACACGCGCTTAAAGATTCCGTTGACATTCCTGTTTTTCACGACGACCAACACGGCACGGCGATTGTCGTTGCGGCGGCTCTGATTAATGCGTTGCGTCTTGTCGGCAAGAAGTTCGAGGATATAAAAGTTGTAGTCAATGGCGCGGGTGCAGCTGGCATGGCAATAACTTATCTGATTCAAAAGATGGGCGCGAAAAATGTTATGCTCTGCGATTCGACTGGCGCAATCTACGAAGGACGCGGCAAAGGTATGAATCCTTACAAAGATCAAATCGCCGCCGTCACGAACTTTGATAAAGAGGCTGGGCAACTCGTCGACATCATTCACGGCGCGGACGTTTTTATTGGCGTGTCGAAGGCGAACCTGCTGACTGAGGCAATGGTTAAGTCAATGAACAAAGACGCAATTATTTTGGCGATGGCAAATCCTGTGCCTGAGATTATGCCCGATAAGGCAAGGGCGGCAGGTGCTCGCGTCGTGGCAACGGGACGTAGTGACTTCCCTAACCAAGTCAACAATCTGCTTGCATTCCCTGGCATATTCAGAGGAGCTTTAGACGTTCGGGCAACTGACATTAACGAGGAAATGAAAATCGCGGCGGCTTATGCGATTGCCTCACTTGTCAGCGAAGACGAACTTAACGAAGAACATATCATAACGACACCTTTTGATGAACGCGTTGCTCCGACGGTTGCGGCGGCTGTTGCTAAGGCGGCTCAAGAATCGGGCGTGGCTCGCAATAAAACGATTACACCAGAGGAAGTCGCTCAACATACAAGAGAACTTTTAGCTAAAGCATGAATACAACATGTGCGCGGCGCGGACTTCGATTATTGCAGACGTGAACGCGTTACGCTGTTTGTCAACTTTTCAAAAGTTGTGCTCGTAGTCCAACGGATAAGACGTAAGCCTCCGGAGCTTAAAGTGTGGGTTCGACTCCCGCCGAGCACGCCAACTAAAAAAATTCAGCGGTTCCAATCACGGAGCCGCTTTTAAATTTGCTTTGAGCCGTCTGTGTGTTACAATGGGCAAAAAATTTTTGGAAGAGGAAAGATCATGTCTCCTGCAAAAAAAAATCCGACGACCCTAAGCACGTTCGCGCCGCCGTTAATATTTTTGCTGTTCGATTATATTGGCGTCGTCTTGAGTGAACATCTCGCTTTTATCCTGCGCGACTGGCTCGACACTTGGAATCGCGTCACTTATCTTTACGGCGACACTTACATTTATGGAGCGGTGCCGTTGTTGTTTATAATCTTCCTAAGTCAGTCGCGGTCTTATCGGCAAATGAAACCTGTCGTCGATACCATGCGCGACATCTTCCAATCAGTCTTCGCGGGCTGGATCGCGTCGATTATCATCATTTACTTTCTTAAGGCAAGCGAGCAGTCTTCGCGGCTATTTATAATTTTGTTCGGGCTGTTCGCCCTGGTCAATGTCTGCTTGATTCGTTACTGTATGCTTAAGTTCCTCAAGCGGCGAAATATTTTTTACGAGCCGATAATTTTAATTGGCGCAGGGTTGACGGCGGAGCGGTTAATAAGATTTTGGGAAGAGGACTTGGGCTATCGTTATAAAGTTGTCGGACTGATTGACGACCATCCAATTTCCAAGACTTTGCCGAAAAATTTTCCTATACTTGGCACTTTCAACGAGGCACGCAGAATCATTCGGGCGGCGAACGTCAAAACTGTCATCATAGCCGCGCCTGGACTTAGCAAGGACAAATTACAAGACTTAATCAGCGACATTCAACCGCATGTCAAAAATATTTCGTTCGTGCCTGACTTAATCGGGACTCCGATGTCAAGTGTGGAGCTGTCGTTACTGTTCAGCGAAAAAATTCTACTGCTCAACCTGCGCAACAATCTTTCCCGACCTTATAACCGAGTTATTAAGCGGGTGTTCGACTTAACGTTGACGATTACCGGCGGGCTGATGATTTCTCCTATCCTATTGCTAATTGCGTTGGCGGTGGCGATTGATAATCGCGGGCATGTTATCTTTGCTCACAGACGAGTTGGCGCGGCTGGCAAAAAATTTCCTTGCTACAAGTTCCAGACGATGATACCCGACGCCGAAGCGAAGTTAAAAGAATATCTTGCCGCGAACCCTGAAGCTAAACGCGAGTGGGAAGAAACTTTTAAGCTGACCAATGACCCGCGAGTTACTAAGCTGGGAAATTTTTTACGACGGACGAGTTTAGACGAGTTGCCGCAACTTTGGAACGTTCTGCGCGGTGAAATGAGTTTAGTTGGTCCACGTCCGATTGTTCAAGCAGAAGTTTCACGCTATGGCAAAAACATTCGCGAATATTATATGGTGTTGCCGGGGATAACTGGCATGTGGCAAGTTAGCGGGCGCAGTGACACGACTTATCCTGAACGCGTCGCGATGGATACTTGGTACGTTCGCAACTGGTCGGTTTGGATTGATATTATGTATTTGTTCAAGACGGTTAAGGCTGTCTTTTATCGCAAGGGGGCTTATTGAATGTTTGAACGTAAATTGACACGGCAAATCAGCGTTGGCAAGGTTAAAGTCGGCGGCGGTACTCCAATCAGTATTCAATCAATGACAAATACTAAAACTCATGACTCGGCGGCGACGATTGAACAAGTCCAAAGACTCACGGCGGAAGGTTGTGATATTGTACGCGTTGCCGTACCTGATATGGTAGCGGCGAAGTCCTTAGGCGCGATAGTCTCTTCAGTCGACGTGCCGATTGTCGCGGATATTCACTTTGATTATAAACTTGCGCTTGAATCGATTGCTCAAGGTGTGGCGGCGTTGAGGCTGAACCCTGGCAATATCGGCGGGGCGGCTCACGTTCGCGAAGTCGTTAAATCTGCGCGGGCGGCTCAAATTCCAATTCGTATCGGAGTAAATGCAGGCTCATTGAGTCGCAAACTCTTAGCCAAATACGGCGGCGCAACTCCTGAAGCGTTGGTTGAATCGGCAATGGAACACGTCAAGATATTGGAGGCTGAAGACTTCTTCGACATAAAAATATCGCTGAAAGCTCATGATGTACCGTTGACGTTGGCGGCTTATCGTTTGGCAAGTCAGCAAACAAATTATCCTTTGCACGTCGGCATAACGGAGGCAGGAACGATTAATAGCGGTGTGATAAAGTCGGCGGTTGGTATTGGCGCACTTTTAGCGGAAGGTATCGGCGATACGATTCGCGTTTCGTTGACGGGGGATCCAATCGTCGAAGTCAAAGTTGCCAAAGAAATTCTAAAGTCGTTGGGCTTGCGTGAAGGCGGCGTTACGTTGATAGCTTGTCCGACATGTGGACGCACTAAGATTGATTTGCCAAAGATAACCGCGCAGGTCGAAGAAAAAATTTCTGCCGTCAAACAAAATCTAACAGTGGCGGTAATGGGTTGTGTCGTCAATGGACCCGGCGAGGCTCGAACTGCTGACGTTGGCATTGCCGGAGCTGACGGTGAGGGAATCATCTTTCGTAAGGGAAAAATTATTCGCAAGGTGCCTGAAGCTGAACTCGTCGCCGAATTGTTCAAGGAGATTGATAAGATACTAATGGCATAAAAATTTTTAAGTCGCTACGGCGGCTTTTTTTATTGCAAAAGGATTTTGGGCTTGCGTGTCAAAATAATTTGTCAGCGTATGAAAGGAGCGATTCTAAATGAAAGTTTTACTGGTCAACGGTTCACCGCGTGCGAAGGGCAACACAAGCATTGCGCTTAACGAGATGATTAAAGTTTTCGAGGCGGAAGGCGTCGAGACTAAACTGGTTCACATAGGCAACAAGATCGTTCGCGGTTGCGTCGCCTGTCAAAATTGTTTTAAGCTTGGTCGTTGCGTATTTAATGATGTCGTCAATGAAGTTGCGCCTTACTTCATGGAGGCGGAAGGGTTCGTTATCGGTGCTCCGGTTTATTATGGTTCGCCTAATGGTACAGCTCTTGCGTTTCTCGATAGGCTCTTTTACAGCACGTTCACCAAGGACAAGGCTGGCAAGGTTGGCGCGAGCGTAGTGATTGCTAGGCGCGGCGGATGCTCGGCGGCTTTCGATGTGCTTAACAAATACATGGCGATGACGAACATGACGATTGCCGGCAGTCAGTATTGGAATATGGTTTACGGCTTGGAAAAGGGCGAGGCAACTCAAGACGCGGAAGGTTTGCAAACTATGCGCACACTCGCTCGGAATATGACGTTCCTTATTAAGAGTATCGCGCTCGGTAAAGAACAATTCGGTTTGCCTACCAAAGAAGAAACTACTTTTACGCACTTTATCAGATGAAAGTTTATCGTCCAACTTACGTCAAGGATTTCAAGTGTAATGGCTTGGCTTGCCAGTCGCGTTGTTGTCGTGATTGGCGAATTTTAATCGATGAAGACACGCACCAAAGATATTTAAGCTTGCCCGCCGACGACCGCGAAGAAATTTTTAGTCACGTCGACGAGTCCGCGCAGGTTTTTAAAATGAAACCTTCGGGCGCGTGTCCTTTCCTTGACGAAAATTTTTTATGCAAGCTCCAACTTAAACACGGTGAAGAATTTTTAACGGCAGTATGTCAAAGTTTCCCGCGTGTAACTTACAAGCTAGCTGACGAAATTTTTTTGCAGGCGATGACGCTTACTTGTCCGGTTGCGGCGATTTTAATCCTCTTGAGCAATGAGCCGATTGAATTTGAATTTGTCGAAGAGCTTAAGGCGCGGCAAATGTTCGACTTCACGACACGATTAACATTGCCCGCCGAAGAGTTCTTAGATAGACAACACGACGCGATAAAAATTTTGCAACGTCGAGAGCTTACGATAAATCAACGGCTTCGGGAGCTGTGCGAGTTCTTCGGCGAAAAAATTTCCGTGCCCGTCGACTTTGACGCCTTGAATCACGCGGCGGCTTTGACTGAAATTTTCGGCGAGATGTACGACGCTAACTTAACGCTAAGCAAAAAAAATCAGCTCGTGGAAACTTACCTTGCACACAGAGAAAAACTCTTGGCTCAACTGCGCGGGAACTTTGCTATCCTGTTAGAAAATTATTTGGTCAACGAATTCATCATGCGTTGCTATCCGAATGCGTTTACGGGAGACGAGGCTTTTAATTGTCGAGTGTTCGTCACGGCTTATCGGGCGATTGAGTTCGCGGCGGTCTTAACTGCTATTGCTAAGCAACGAATGACCGTTGAAGATTTTTTAGAATTGCTCTGCGCACTCAATGACAAACTCGACCATAGCAAAGGCGGCATGACGGCGATTAAAACCTTTGCCAAGCTACATGATACTGAAGTTTTTTATTCGATGATGATAGAGGGAAGTGGTTAATATGAAAGAGATATTGGAACTTTTGGAGCACAACGCAAGATTATCGACGGGCGAGATAGCTTCAATGTTGCAGAAGTCCGAATACGA
>Ga0247609_10006267_pt1 | contig 11481 bp, 10 predicted proteins | sample 172DNAGHGlowgp2_FD_193487 | JGI IMG/M metagenome (GOLD analysis project Ga0247609, IMG submission 193487) | Sheep rumen microbial communities from Palmerston North, Manawatu-Wanganui, New Zealand - 1728 DNA GHGlow gp2 | ecosystem: Host-associated > Mammals > Digestive system > Stomach > Rumen ... | reverse complement strand
TGGCGGATAGGAAGATGGAGAACTTTATGCGGGTGGCTTCGCGGACTGACGACAGCGTGATGTTTCTGGATGAGGAGACTGTCGTGGGGAAGGAAGGCAAGCGCATGGAGATTATGGGCGGCGCGTTTGAGGGCGTGACGGGCGTGATCAGGCGCGTGAAGAGGTGTAAGAGAGTAGTGGTGGAGATAGAAGGTGTGGCGAGTGTGGCGATAGCGTATGTGCCGGCGGGGATGCTAAAGGAGATTGGGTAGATGGACTTTAATTTAAACTAAAGGTAAATATATGAATGAGATAATAATTGCTTTCTTGACTGCATTAGTTGGCGGCTTGATTGGTACTTATGGTGGAGCACGCTTCTTGAATCTGCGTGAGGACTATAAGATGAAGAAAGTCCGCGCGATTGCAATAAAGGCCTTGGACGTGACAAAGAAGTATTCGAAGCAATCGTATATGAATGCTGAGAGTGATTTTAACACGTCACTTTCTATAACTGAAAAGCGCATGGTGATCGTGGCTCTGCATAAGTTGGGCATCCCCATGGGCGTACCAGCCAATGAGGTTTTTGACATTCGCAAGATTCATTTTCTTGATAAGGTTATTGATAAGGATGAGATAGACGGCATTGCCTTTCAGATTGAAAAGGGATACTGTGATAACTTATTCTATCAGGATCCAGATACGTACTTCGCTGTTAATTATACGATGTTCGCCATGCGAAATGCAGGCAAGAAATATGTCAAAGAGATACTGTCGAAGATGGTGATTAATCCAGAAACGAAGAAGTTTAAAGAACCGATGAATGACCTTAGCCGGATTTTTACACTTGGAGAATTCAAGGCTATACAGGTGCTGAGGGAACAAGTGCGTGACCAGATGTATTTTGATGAGAACGGACAGCCGATAAAAGAAAAGCTGGATACGCTTATTAAGGATATAGACATGGGGCTGTGGGATTCTTATCTGATGTGGAACTATGAGGCATATCAAAGTGTAATGATGCAGATACAGATGGGGCAGGCAATAGCAGGGGCTGCGCAGAGGACAGTCGTGAATGAGGTTGGTACGAAGACAGAGGAGAACAAAGAATAAGGATTGTTGAAGGGGTATGTGTGGGGAGCGCATGCCTCTTTGTAGTTTAAAGGGTCGCGATAATATTGCGGATACGGAACAAAGAAGAGATACCTGCGCTGAAGCGGAGGAGATGGTGATGGAAATGTTTGACTAAATACAATATATATGAGAACGATTTATTCAAAATTCTGTAAAGTGGATAATGTCGCACAGACGGCATCGGAAGCTAACTTTGAAGTGCCTGTAAATATCAATGTGTATATACAGGAACTGATAACTGACTGTACCGCAAAAGCAGGTGATAGGGAGTATAAATTTGATGATACCAGAGATACTACGAAACCTCGTATAGTGAAAATAATTAAAGACATAGAAAGAGATGCAACATCGCTAGCACTAGCGGACAGATTGGCCAAAGTGGAGTATGAAAGAAACAGGAAGTATAGCCAATTGAGAGGAGAGATTCCAACGGGAATCTTGTTGGTGGCATACGTTGATATGGAACTGTGCGGGCAAAATGAATTTAAATTTATTCTTGCCAAGGCAGACTATACAGAGTTTATTGAGGAGATAACCGGACAAAAGAAAACGGGTTTGCCAACGAAGAAAAAGTTGTTCAAATCGTTTATAGCCAACGTAACTTGGGAGGAGGGTGAGCCAAAACTCAAACAACTGAAGACATACGACCCCAAAAAGGACACAGCCAGTTATTGGTGGGATGATTTCCTGGAATTAAGTGAAGTGCGTTCGGATTCGGTAAATACACTAAATGCGATGAACCTATTGAAAAAGGAAATACTGAACAAGGTAAAAGAAAACCACAAAGAAGCGTATCTGCCTCTCTACAATGCAACAGTGAGGTATATGAGGACGAGGGGAGAGTTTGACTTGGAGTATTTTCGTGATAATGTGTTTGGTGCACAGGTTATCAACGACCCCACTTTTGAGATGGACAAATGGAAGAAGAAGATTACAAAACTTACAAGGGGTGAAACGAGATTTGATAGTGTGTTTACGAAAAAGCCCGAAGAGATAAAGGAAAGAAGTTTTGCTACAGAAATAGAACTGACACCACTGATAGAGCTGAGGATTAAGAACAATTTCTCAACGCAAGATACCGTTATAAAAGCCAAGGAAGAAGATGGTGACGAAGGTATCTTTATTAAAAGTGAGACTGGATATAAATATGCCAAAGGCCTTGAAGCCCCAAGGAATTAACATAGAATGGAAGTACGCTTAAAAGAAATAGCATCGCTCTTTAGCCCCGATAGCCAATGGCATATCAGGAAATTTGAAGAAACATTTAAGAGCGTTAACATAGAGTTTGTATTAGGTGAATGCGATTATGGCTCAGACAGTTTGAATGATGAGCCAGACTTCCTTGTGCCTGAAAGGGATGCCATCAGTATAAGTCTGCTGGAAGATGGCGAAATAATTGCTAGTTATTACCCAAAAGAGGGTAAGAACTGGGGAAATTTCGTGGATGAGGCCAAGAGAAAGGCCACAGAAGATAATAGCCTACTTGTGGTTGATGTAAAGAAAGGATATGCAGACCATCGGACAAGTATCTACTATGAGGATGAACTTCTTAAGTATCTAGGGGAAAAGACCATAGAGAATTCGTTAGGACTGTTTGATAAAGAGTGGAGCAACAAAGACTATGTGATATATGAAGTACAGGGAACACAGGTGGCACCACTCAAAACTTGTAAGTTCGCCTTCGTAAAGAAAGGGGATGATATAGAGATTCCCCATATGTCTACTTTGCCTGATGTAAAAGAGAATAGCAAAAAGATTTGCATTAACAATCTACAAGTAGAACATTTATTGCCAGATTATTTTGTAATAGATGGAAAGATTGACAAAAACGACCATTGGCAAAGACTCATAGCAAACTGCGGACAGATACTGCTGTTGTGTTATCTTGCAGATTATTCAAAAATAGGAGAAGGCAACTTCGAATACAAGATTAATGGTTATAAAACAATCCACCGAACTATATCTGCAACAAAAGTGCAGGACATAGACATCCCAGTGGAATCACTTGGACTTTACTTTCAGATATACAAGTGGCTCTATCAAGGTGGAAACATATACGACAAGATAACCATCATTAGGAATATTATAACCCTGAATATTGAAGATGATGGTATTGGCCTAAAGGAAACGACCTTTGACTCGATAATGTCGAACTATAACATTTTTGAGAAGAAGAATGTTGAGCAATATATAAGCCTGAGGAATAATGTGGCAGTACAATTGCGTGCCTATCAAAAAGAAATCATAGACGCTGTGACAGAATATGAGAATGGCATGAGAACAATGTTTTTTGGCTATTTGACTTTTTTGTTTACCACCGTTATCATAAGAGTAATGGCAAAGAACGTGGAAAACGCGGTGCTTATTCCAGATACAATCATCGTGTTGCTGCTTTTGTATTGTGGCGTATCCTTGATGTATCAGAGTTATACTCGCTCAATACTGAATGGAAAGATAGGACTGCTTGACAAACAGTACAACGATACTAGAAATTTTTATGGAGATCTGCTTAGCGAGAAAGAGCTGAATGAACTTTTTACTGACCAACGGAATGACGATGGTACATATATAACATTCCTAAAAGAAAGGGAAGTCCATTTTGATATGCTTTGGCTAGGACTGAATGTTCTGACGATTATTGCATTAATTTGTGTATTGATTTTTGTAAACCATTAAGATGATATATACAGAATATACTAAACTGACGGAATGTATATTGCATGTAGTCGGTAATAAGAGTGAGGATGAAGGCTTGTATCTGTCAGAAGAAACCATTAGTTTGGATGAAGAGACTTCGCAAATTCTTCAAAAATATCTGCTGGGTCAAGTAACCACAGACGGATATAGCCAATTCTGGCATGAGTCGCAGTTGGAGCTGAATGATGTATATACGTTTGCGAAGCAAGTTTTCAATGATGATGCGGCATTTGTCCAAATGAGCGGCAACATAGCTAAGCACCTATACAGTTACAGCACACATCCGAAAATAAAGAGCGGAGAATTGTGTGTGGTGTACTTTAAGAATATTATTGTAGATACTGTTACCTGTGATGCCATTGGACTATTTAAGTCGGAAAATAAGGATACATTCTTGCGGGTGGAAATGGATGGCGGTCAGTCTAGTATTTTGAGTGAAAAAGGCATCAATATCAATAAAATAGACAAGGCTGCTATCATTTTTAATACTTCGGAAGAAACGGGATATTGGGTGACTGTGGTTGACAGGACTAACAAAGCAACGGAAGCAAAATACTGGACGGATGATTTCTTGAAAGTAAGACCTTGTAGTAATAGCTATAACCAGACAGAAAGTCTATTGGCAATGACACGAACATTTGTGTCGCATCTGCCAGAGGGTGGCGGCAAGAAAGATAAGGCCTTAATGGTGCATCGCTCAATGGAGGCTGTAAAAGCACCTATGGTAAGAGTGGAAGACTATGCAAGAGATGTTTTCAAGGATGAAGAAATGGCGCGCCAGTTTGAGGAGTACACCCGAAAGAAAGCTGATGACGAGGGCTTGGCGCTTGATGATGAGATTAAGATTTCACAACAAGCGGTGAAGAAAAAGACAACGACTAAACTCACAACTATCAAACTGGATGATAATTTTGATATCCGTGTTCATGGAGGAGAGCAGCTGGTGGAACAGGGGTATGATGAAGAACGAGGGATGAAATACTATAAGTTGTATTATAGAGAGGAAAAGTAAAGTATGCCTGCAAAACTAGATACTTCGAAGCCGTTGAGGCTTATCGGAATACAGATATACGAAGGCACTCACGAAAATGTTCGGAAGGTGCTGACACCTGGCTGGTATCCATTCATCAAGTGTAAAAATAGCGATGAAATGGGAGTCAGTAAGACTGTGTATCCTATTGTTGCTGATGATGGTTGCCCGCAAGACTATTACTGGATAGACCAGAAACGACTGCCAAGAATATCTATTTCTGCCATTGCAGGAAAGAATGGATCCGGAAAATCGTCATTGGTTGAGATACTTTATCGAATGCTGAATAACTTTGCCAAGGAACTACTCCAAGTGGAGGAAGGGGTAGATACTGGAGAAGTTGAGCAGGTATATGGACTGGAGGCAAGGTTGTATTTTGAACAGGACGGCGTACAGAAATTTATCAATCTGGATGACGGGCCTGTGACCTACTTTGAAGTGGTGGATGGCCAGTTGGAGCAAATTAAGATAAATCTGCTAACAGAGAGACAGCGTTATGATGTGCTGAACGGCTTCTTCTATACTATCTGCGTGAACTATAGTCTGTATGCTTTTAACCCGGCTGATTTCCTGTCACCATTTGCGAAGAGAAATGACGATACTGATGATGGCAACTGGTTGAGTTACCTGTTTCATAAGAACGATGGGTACTATATCCCCTTGGTGCTGACACCGTTTAGAGAGAATGGACAGATAGATGTGAACAATGAAAACGAGTTGGCTAAGCAGCGTATAGAGGTTCTGTCGCTGATGTTTCATTCACAAGGAAAAGAGTTTCTGGATGAATACGTACCGAAGACTTATAGCTACAGGTTTAATCCTAACTACAAAGAACAGAAACAGTCGAAGCTGCATATAAAACCCATAAAGAGTGAGATAGAGAATAGCCAGATAACGCTGATTAATGACATAGAACCCTTATGGGAAAGTCTATTGCAGAAGGAACTGAGCATTGTAATAGACCCCACAGACTCAAAAAGAGATGAGATTGTACTATTCTATTTGGCCTATAAGACTTTGAAGATTTGTGCGACCTATCCAGTGTATCGAGAGAAGTCGAACTTCGATAAACTTATGGAAGCAAAAGAGCCTACAATGGTAGAAGTCAATGGCAGTAAGTCGACTGTGCTGAATGAGGATGGAACGGTAAAGATGACCGTGAAGCCCAGCGTTGTGGAAGAATGGTTTGAAAATAATAAAGAGAACATCGCCGCTATCATTAAAGAGATATATGACAGCCAGGAGAATCATATAACAGTGAAGATACACCAATGCCTGGACTATCTGAGAGAAATGAGATATCAGGTGGACGAGGCACAGTTGGATGTTGACAAGGATTTGCTTCATGGCGTGTCGTATGATAGCTACGATAGGATGATGCGGCTGTTGCCACCAGCATTCTTTATAACCGAGGTGTCGTATAGAAAGAAACGACGCAAGAATCAGAAAACAGATAAAAGAGAGATAACTCTGCAGTCGATGAGTAGTGGAGAACGCCAGATGCTGTATAGCCTGAGTTATATCTTCTATCACATCAAGAATATTGCCAGCATTAAAGAGGATGGCAAGAGAGTGGTGGGGTATCACCATGTGAACCTGATATTCGACGAGGCAGAACTGTATTACCATCCAGAGTACCAGCGTCAGTATATTACCAGACTGCTGGAACACTTGGCTATGTGTAATATCAATCGTACGAACATCAGGAGTATCAACATCATGATTATTACACACTCACCGTTTATACTGTCGGACCTGCCAGAAACGAATATTCTGTTTTTGCGTAAGGGGGACGACGAGAAGGAGGATGTTCCGCAGAAAACACTGGGAGCCAATATTTACGATCTGCTGAAAAGTGGATTCTTCCTGGACTATGCCATTGGTGATGTGGCCCAGCGGAAGTTAAAGGAAATCATGGACGTGTATTATGAAGACGATGGTGAGATTCAGAAGAACGCATTTGAAAATAGGAAGAAGGAGTTTAAGTTTACCATCGAGCACCTTGGGGAAGACTATTTGAGGCGAAACTTTATGCACATGTATGAGGAACTGGAACGAAAGACAGTAGGCGTGAGCAGAAAGGAACAACTGGCTGCAAGAATCAATTCGCTGCAGGAAGAAATGGATAGCCTGAAGGCTGAAATGGAAGAGGCATGAGAAAGGTGATATATCCGAAAGGAACGCAGTATGTACAGGACTACCTGAATATCTTTCAAAATGAGATAGGTAGAATGCAGCAGGCATGGGATACACTTCGGAACACCTATGCTACAGAACTGGGTCATATATATCAAGATGTGAATGATATTCTGAAAGCCGATTATTCGGTGCTGACGAGATGGTATATTCTGTTCATGCAGTTGCCGTTAGCAACCAGGAAAACACTGAATGGGGGGCTGTCACCGATATTTAACTACGATTATTGGAGCGCAGACATAGCTGAGTATTTCAAGAATCCTCAGAATGGATTTAATATTTCGTCGTGTCACTACTGCGATATGGCCTATATTAATGTGTTTAAGGTGGATCCAAATGCTGATGCTCTGTATTTTCTGAATAATGCTGCTGATGACGAGTTGAGTAAACTGACCAAATCAGCACCGAGAATTGCATACGTCAAATCACAGCGACCTTATAAAAGCAAAGCTGACTACGACAAAGTTGCGAGCTATTTGAGATGGAGCGTAAACAAATGGGATAGAACTTTCAGGCCAAACTATAAGTACAGGCATCACTTCGACTTGGATCATGTGTTGCCTAAATCAGAATTCAAGTTGGTGGGGCTATCGCTATATAACTTTGTACCGAGTTGTCAGATCTGTAACCAGAAATTGAAAGGAATACGAGTGCTGGGTACTGGAGGTGTGCCGAAAGAGAAACTGAGTCCGAGTAGTCCGCAGTTTGATGGTGAGAAAAAAACGGGGTTTCATATATTGCCAAAGGCTAGTGTGAATGCTGGGCGGTTGAGACCGACATTGAATCCGCAGGATTATGACCTGAAGTTGGATGCCATTGATCCAGACTATGAAGACTTTATCAGGTTGTTTAAACTGGATGAGCGGTATCAGCAACATAAGAGAGTAGCACTGCATTGGTTGGAAATGAAATATAAATACTCAGATGCCCGTATAAGAATGATGGAGAAATCGCTTAATCATCGGAGTTTTAGTTTCACGAGGATTAAGTCGGATATATTCCAAGAGGATTTATATGGAGAGGGGAGTATGAATTTCAGTAAGCTGAGGGAGGATATGTTGAAATAAGGACGCTTGCTGATAGAATAAAAAAGAGTATTACGAGGGGTAAATGGACTATAACAAGGCGATAGAAAGTGTATGCTTCAAATTCGGGCACGCAGTGACTGAATATGACGTGTTCCGCTGGCTCAGGAATTTTGATGAGAGCGAGTGGACTATGGCCTTGAATGTGCTTGACAAGGTGGTGTATTATTCGTCGGACATGATAGATGAGGATCTTGAATATCATATAAAGAAGATTATTGAAGAGAATCCTGGTCAACATATATACATCTTGCCTTCTGGAAATGTAGGGAAGAGTGGGCATGCAATGGCATATCATGCTAAGAAAGTGATAGAGAAACTGAATTTGCCGGAGAGTGTGCTGTCGCTGCTTAACCTCAAGAATTTGAAGGATATAAAGAAGGATGCAGTCATCGCATTGCTTGATGACTTTTCTGGCACAGGAGAATCTATTAAGAAATTCTATGAGAAGATTGTTAAAGGCACAGTAGATGGGAAACCTAACAGGGTGTGTGCTTTGACTGTGGCTTACATGGAAAAAGCCGAGAAGACACTTCAGGAAGATTGCGGAATCGAGATGTATGGCACTCTTCAAAAGCCAGCATTTGTAAGAAGAGGCTCTGTGTTCGGATATGAGAAAAGCATGATACAGGTTCGAGATTTCTGCTTTAAGAAAGGGGAGATGTTGCTCCCGAACTGGAAGAATGAGGATTTGAAGCCATTGGGATATAAGAACAGTCAGGCACTGGTTTGTTTTGAACATACTACACCCAACAATACGCTACCCATACTTTGGTATGAAATGGAGATACCAGGGACGGACAAAAAATGGAATGCCATTTTTCCGAGGTTCGCCAATTCGCGAATAGAAAGGGGACGCAGGTTGAGAATGAATTCAAATTTTTGGCTGTCGGCAATGAAACACACGAAGTTGAGTAATATAGAATGGGGGCAATATCATACAACAGACTCTTTACGGCTTATTAGTTGGATAGCACAGAAGTATCACCAACGGAGTGACTACTATATAGCGCAGGTGCTAGGTATCAGCATACAGGACCTTGAAGGGATAGTTGCCTTAGGGAAGAGCAAAGGCTTGATTGACGATAAGGGCAATATGACCAGTGAAGCTCGTACCATCTATGAAGAGATTAGAAAAAAAGACCATATATTGGAGCATGAATTGCAACAAAGCATTTCAGACCAGAATGTTGGAAAAGTATATGTACCAAAGTCGTTCCGAGGGATAACCTGAATTCTTTAGATTAGCAGTATCTGTACAGACAGAAGCCTGCGTCCGTTTGATGCAGGAAAGTTAAAGTCACATTACATGATTTCTATGTCACACCCCATGGGCGCGACATAGAAGTCGCCGAAAGGCGCTTGATAAAAGAGTAATTTGAAGAAGGATGGGATTCCCAAGGAACGATTTCATAACGGAGGCTACATTACAGGGCCGATCGCAGCAGTTCATCACAGAGGCATTGAGGTATGCTGATGTGTTGGACGGAAAAGGTCTACCTGTGATTTTCGACACTTCGCATCTGGCCTTTATGCTGAACATGAGTCATCGAGACCTTGTGCATATAGCGTTTATGGCATCGGTGTTTTATAAATACTTTGCCATCAAAAAACGGAGTGGGGGATACAGACGTATTATGGCTCCATACATGCATCTACGCCAAATACAGGTGTGGATTAACAAGAATATACTAAGTAAGGTACAACAGCCTGAATATGTGACGGCCTTTGTGAAGGGTAGAAATACACAGATGAATGCGAAGATGCATGAAAACAGGGCTTATGTGCTAAAAGTGGATCTGAGCAATTTCTTTGAGAGTATCAATGTTAGACGGGTTTGTGCTGCCTTTATGTGGATGGGCTATGAGAGTAGTGTGGCATCATGTCTGGCGAAGCTGTGTACTGCCAAAATCGATGACTACAAGTATGATATGCTTGAAGAACAACCTGAGATACAGACACTGTTTGATGAACTGATGCAAAGACATGAGCCGTTTCTGATTCAGGGCGCACCCACGAGTCCCGCATTGGCAAACATCGTATGTGGGAGATTGGATAAGAGGATGAAGCGATTGTCGCAGGAGATGGGATTCAATTATTCGCGCTATGCAGATGATATGACTTTCTCGGCTGATGATAGGGCGATGTTGCCGAAAATCAGGTTGATTAGGAAAATTGTTAAGGAGGAAGGCTTTACACTGAATGAAAAGAAGACCGAACTGTTGCATCAAGGCAACAAGCAGATGGTGACAGGTCTGCTTGTTGATGGACGGGTAAGGGTGCCAGGGTCATATAAGAGGGACATTATGAGGCATATCCACTTTTGCCAGAAATATGGTGGACGGGGTCATTTTGATAGGGTAATGCATGGGAAAGCGTATGGTAGGGAATGGCTGGAAGGTAGGATTAGATATGTGTATTCAGTGGAGCCCGAAGCTGCAAAGAAGATGTGGGCGGAGTTTGAGAAGATTGATTGGGGGTATTGAGAAACTATGAAAAATTATTTGGATTACTTTTTGGAACGGCGAATGAACTCTGCTGATGGAAAAAAGATAAAAGAAACTTTAGAGGCCATCAGTATTGAGGAGAAAAATTGTCTTGAACTGTTTAAAGTACAGATAAGGCATTGCCAGCAACAATTAGCATTGATTGGTGAGAGAATTGCTGTTGGGTGGCACACTCATGAACTTATGACCCAAAAACGTGCCTTTGAGGAACAGGAGTTTGTGCTGAATGTTGCAGCGCAAATCCAGCAGTGTTCTTATGAGACCAAAGGAATTCAGAAGTTGCTATATTTTGAAAAGAATGAAAGTAGTAAGGAAAGAATTGCTGTTGAAGCTTCTGTGATGATGTATGAATGGTGTGAAGATTTGAATGAACTTACCGGAAAGAAGTATCAAGATATAGCCCAAAGGTTGTTGTCGCAGGCTGCGTTGGCCAAGACCAGAATTGCCAGGAAGAAACTGGCAGATTTCTTTAAACAGGAGAAACCTGTGCTTTCTGAGATACGGCATAACGCAGGGGCACATCGAGAACATGACTTCATGAAGCAAATGGAAGTGTTGGAAGGTGTTGGTTGGTCAGGCACGATTGACCGGCTGCATAGATTTGAAGAGGTGACATTGGAGTTAGGGAAGACGATGAAACCTTTAATGGAAGCTGGGCTGAAGAAAATTGGGGAGGCTTTTGGGAAATAATATTATGCATTTGAATAAAACAAAGGTTAAATACGTTAATTTTGCCTCCTTATTTCTGACATTGTCCAACCCTCAATCCACCTCTCTACCGTTTAATGTATAAGTTGTTGATTATCAATGCTTAATATATTCTGTTGTTGAATTGTACAAATTCCTTTTCACAGAT
>Ga0247609_10006266_pt1 | contig 11483 bp, 8 predicted proteins | sample 172DNAGHGlowgp2_FD_193487 | JGI IMG/M metagenome (GOLD analysis project Ga0247609, IMG submission 193487) | Sheep rumen microbial communities from Palmerston North, Manawatu-Wanganui, New Zealand - 1728 DNA GHGlow gp2 | ecosystem: Host-associated > Mammals > Digestive system > Stomach > Rumen ... | reverse complement strand
TGGCATTGACGAATACGACTTCTTGCCGACGGAAAAAATTTTGGAAGCCGCCCTTGCCAATGAAAAAGCCGGTGTCAATCGATTTTCTATCGTGACGAGTGGACGAGCCTTAAGCGGAAAAAATTTTGAGCGGGCTATTGAAACTTATAAAACCCTGCGTGCGAGACTTAAGATTGAATTGTGCGCCTCACACGGTATCTTGAACGCTGAACAACTTAAAAGACTTCGTGCGGCGGGCGTCAAGCGTTATCATCACAACTTGGAGACTTCGCGAAGATTTTTCCCACACATTTGCACGACACACACTTACGACGACCGAATCAGGACGATTAAACTTGCGCAGGCGGCTGGCTTAGAAGTTTGTAGCGGCGGGATAATCGGTATGGGCGAAACGTGGCAAGATAGAATCGATTTAGCCTTTGAACTTGCCGCGCTTGGAATTGAATCAATCCCCGTCAACGTTTTAATGGCGATTCCTGGTACGGTTCTCGAAAAACTTAAACCATTGCCCGCCGAAGATATTTTGCGCACGATTGCAATTTTCCGTTACATCAATCCGACTGCGAACATCAGATTGGCGGCTGGTAGAAAATTTTTGCCCGATTGCGGAGCCTCTGCACTCAAACACGGCGCATCCGCTTCGATTACTGGCAATATGCTCACGACTTCGAGCAACAACATTCAAGACGACATGAAACTTTTGGAAAAACTTGGCTTGACGAATAAACCGCTGTGATTTAAGCTTATAAAAAACTTTGGAGGGCTGATTATGAGCAGAATTTTAATTTCGGACGACAAAAAATCTATCATCATGCTGATCGGCGGCAACGGACAGGACATTTCTTGTAACGGGAAGCCGATGAACTTTTTGACGGCAAACACTACCGACGCCGCGCAAGAAAAGCACGTTCCTCAAGTGACTGTCGAAGGTAAAAAAGTTTCCGTGAAAGTCGGGAGCGTCGCTCACCCAATGACCGAAGCCCATTTGATTCAGTGGATTTATCTGCAGACTAAAAAAGGCGGGCAATACGTTCATTTGACAGCCACTGATAAACCCGAAGCTGAATTCATCGTTGCGGACGGCGACGAACCCATTGCCGCTTACGAGTATTGCAACTTGCACGGACTCTGGAAGGCTGACATCGCATAAAAATTTTTTCGCAACAAAAAACCCCTTGCACTTTCGCAGGGGGCAATTTTTTATTCGTTAGAGTTCATACTGATGAATTCTTCGGAAGACATCGGACTAAACTTTTTTCCGTCGAAGTCGGGCTTGCCATCTTTATCGTCAAAGGTCGTTCGGCATTTAGGATAAGCCGTGCAACCCCAGAAATCGCCGTTCTTGCCCTTACGCTTAATCAGTGCACTGCCGCAAGTCGGACACTTGAAAACGCCTTCCGCCTCCGCAAATTTTGCTTTAGTCGCCTCTTCGCAGAGTTTCGTAGCAAATTTTACTTGCCCCGCCAAAAAATCTTCTAAGGTGCCGTCGCCATTGCTCATCGAATGCAATTTATCTTCCCAAATCGCCGTAGAGTCAGGATAAGTCATCTCGTCGGGCAAGGCGTCAATCAAAAGATAAGCTTTTTCCGTCGGATAAAGATTCTTCTTGACGACCCGCAAAAATTCCCGCTGAATCAAATCATCAATAATCGTTGCCCGCGTCGCCTCCGTACCAATCCCGTAAACGTCCTTTAGTTGCTTCTTCGATTCGGGGTTCTTAACGTACTTGTGAATATCTTTCATGCCTTGCACCAAGCTTGACGAAGTAAATCTCAAAGGCGGTTTAGTCGTGCTCTGCTTGAGTTCGGATTTTTTTTGTTTAACGTCGTCGCCCTTCGTCATCTGCGGCAAAAGGGCTTCGGTCTCGTCGTCGGCTTTGACTTTAGGCGCAATGTAAAATTCTCGCCAACCAGCTTGCTTAACGACTTTGCCGCGTGATGTGAACGTCTCGCCCTTATATTTGACCTCAACAACAGTCTCGTCGTAGATATGCTCCGGATAAAACTGCACGGCGTAATTTTTGGCAATCAAATTATAAATATTGAGTTCGACGGCGGGTAATTGCATGTTAAGCGGCTTTTGCGTCGGGATTATTGCGTGGTGAGCCGAAATTTTTTTATCATTCCATGCTCGGCTTTTAATTTCGGCGTTCGCGTGCTCAGATATTTTTTTCAGCGGCTCCAAGCGTGATAAATTCCTTAAAATCCTCTGCGCGTCTTTAATTTGCGTCGTCGGAAGAAATTCGCAGTCTGAACGCGGATATGTCGTAAATTTTTTCTCGTAAAGCGATTGCGCCGCCTCCAATACCTGTTGAGGAGTATATCCGAACGCTTTTCCCGCCGCTACTTGTAAACTCGACAACGAAAACGGCAACGGTTGCGATTCTTTCCGCTCTGTAGTCTTGTATGAGGCTATCTTTCCGTCGAAAGGTGCGGTTGAAAACTTTTTAACCAACTCTTCCGCAAATTTTTTATAAATTAAGCGTCCCTCGCTGTCGAAGGCAGGTAAATCTAACATTTTCTTTGACGGCTTGAACTTTGCGATAAAATTTCCGTTGACATGCGCGAACGTCGCCTGAATATTGAAGAAATCGACGGGCTTGAAGTTCGTTATCTCACGTTCACGACGAACAACTAATGCTAGCGTCGGAGTTTTTACTCTTCCTATTGGCAAAAGTATTTCATGACCCAAACGACGCGCCGCTAAAGTGTAAGCCCGCGATAAATTCATGCCAATTAACCAATCCGCCCGACTTCTCGCTAATGCCGACTGTTTTAAATTGAAAAACTCCGCGTTGTCCCGTAAATTTGCATTCGCACGTAAAATACTTGTCTCGTCGAGTGCGTTTAATAAAATTCGCTTAACTGGCTTTCTATTTCCTACAAAATCTAGCACTTCATCGACTAAAAGCTGTCCTTCGCGGTCGGGGTCGCCTGCATGTATTATTTCGTCCGCTTTTGCTATTAAATTCTTTACGATATTGAACTGCTGAACTGTCGAAGGATTTACTTCCAATTTCCAACGCTCCGGCACTATCGGCAAGTCTTCCATTCGCCATTTTTTATATTTCGGGTCGTAATTTTCGGGTTCAACTTGCTGAAGTACATGTCCGAATAACCATGTGACGATTCCGCCCGAAGTTTTTATATATCCATCGCCGTTTTGAGGATTTTTTAAGCACGCGGCTAATTCTCGCGCCATCGAAGGCTTTTCAGCTATGTAAAGTCTCAATTTAATTCACCTCGCGACCATTATAACAAAAAATCCCGCCTTTCGACAGGATTAATTTTTATCTGAACTATTTTATCTTTCGGGACGGTTTGAATCATCAGAATTTCTATCAGGGGGCGGCATCGGATTGCCATTTTCATCTTTGGGCGGCTCCAGACGATTTGAATTGTCTTTATCTCTGTCAGGCGGCGCAGGACGGTCGAAATTATCGCCATTTTGCTTATCTGGCGGTGGCAACGGGTTGCCATTCTCATCTTTGGGCGGTTCGGGCGGTTTTTGACCGTCATTTTTATTTTGATTGAACTTTTCCTGCGCCTTATCGATTTTTTCCTTAGTTTGGTCATATTTTTGCTTAGTTTCCTTAACTTTGTCTAAAGAAGCCGCGCTTACATCAATATTTGCCGCTCCAACTCCGAAAACGAATGCTCCGATTAATAAACTGCTTAAAATTTTCTTCATGTGGACATCTCCTAAATTTTTTCCTGATTATATCACGCAAAATAGTTTTGTCATTGGAATTCGGTTAAAGTTTGCTAAATTGAATGTTATAAAGGTTGCTGTAGACGCCATTTAACGCTAAAAGTTCTTTGTGAGTGCCGGATTCGCAGATTTTGCCCTTATCGATGACGAAAATTTTATCCGCCGCAAATATCGTGCTCAATCGGTGCGCTATTACAAAACTCGTGCGCCCTTTCATCAGTTCATCGAGTGCTGATTGTACTATTTTCTCCGATTCCGTGTCTAAAGCCGAAGTTGCCTCGTCCAGAATCAATATTTGCGGGTTTTTAAGCATTGCCCGCGCTATCGCCATTCTTTGACGCTGTCCGCCACTTAAATTTAATCCGCGCTCCCCTATTTGCGTTTCGTAGCCGTTTGGTAACTCTAAAATGAATTTTTCCGCATTTGCCGCCCGCGCAGCCGCTTTTACTTCCTCGTCCGTCGCCTCAAGTCGCCCATATCTGATATTTTCCATTACTGTTGTCGAAAATAATAGTGTTTCCTGCGGCACGATACCGATTTGCTCCCTTAAACTGTCTATTTTTACGTCTCGAATGTCAATGCCGTCAATTTTTATCGCTCCAGACGTTACATCGTAAAATCTCGGTATCAAATTCGCGATTGTCGACTTGCCCGCGCCGCTTGGACCTACAAAAGCTATCATTTGACCTGTTTTGACTTCAAAACTCACGTTTTCTAGCGCATTATGCACCCCGTCATAGCTGAAAGTCACGTTTTCGACGCTCACATTGCCCTTTATCGGCGGTAATTCTATCGAATTTGGCTTATCGTTGACTGTTTCCGGCAAATCTAGCACTCCAAATATCCTGTCGATTGCCGCCATTGCCTTTTGAAGTCGTCCGTAAATCCTCGACAGCCTTTTTACCGGATTTGCGAGGTTTACAGCGTAAGTTAGGAACGCTACTAACGCTCCAGCCGAAATTATCCCGTTTACGACCTCATATCCGCCAAACCATACGATAAAAGTTACTGCCACTGCCGCTAAAAACTCAACCGTCGGCGTTAATAGGCTAGTTATCTTAACATTATCTATCGTCGCCTTGAAATTCAACTCATTTTCCACTTTGAAACGCTCTATCTCGTATTTTTCGCGAACAAATGACTTTACAACACGAATTGATGAGATACTTTCCTGCAAAAGCGACGTTATGTCCGCTAATTTCTCTTGAATGATTCGGCTCGTCGATTTTATCTTTTTTCCGAAGATTCTCATTGAAATTCCGACTAATGGCACCGTTACCAGCGTCAACAACGTTAATTTCCAGTCCAAATAGAACATCATAGCGATTGAGCCGATTAATATCGCGCCTTCCGTGAACATTTCTATCAAATTATCCACTAATGCAGACTGAATCGCCCCAACATCGTTCGTTAAATAGCTCATTGTCTCTCCGGTCTGGTGTTTATCGAAATATTCCATTGGCATTCGCTGAAATTTCCTAAACATCACCTCGCGAACGTCTACAACCACTCTTTGACCGATATACGACACTAAATACGATTGTCCGTAATAAAATACGCCGCGAATCGCGAAAACGACCACGATACTCACCGAAATAAAATTTAACATCGCCATATCGCGTTCGGCTAGCACTTTGTCAATCATGTCCTTAATTATCCACGGCAAATACAAATTCGCTCCCGACGCGCAGATTATACAGACGATTGCAAGCCCAAAATAGCCTAAATAGGGCTTAATATATGCTAAAAGTCGTTTATAATTCTTCATTTGCCGCCTCCAATATTTTTTTAGCTACGCGAGCCGCCGCGCCTGGTTCACCGAGTTTTTTACATGCATTTTGTAATTTATTAACGATTTCGGAATGATTTTCAAGCAAATTTAACACTTCAGCTGATATTTTTTCTGGTGTAACGTCATTTTGAAGGAGTTCGGGCAAAATTTTTTCGTCAGCTAGGATATTTGGTAGGCTAAAGTATTTTATATCGACTAAGAGCTTGCCAATTAAAAAATTTAACGAATTCATCTTATAAAGCACGACGCACGGCAAATTTAGCAATGCCGCTTCCAAAATTACAGTTCCAGACGTTGCGATTGCCGCGTCCGCTATGCTCATCAGCTCATATCGCCATTTCGACTCCACTAATTCGATATTTAAGCCCTTCACGTCGATTAATTCCTTTATTCCGTCGGCTACTGGCAAAAAATAGCGTTTGTTAGGCAAAATTTTAACCGTTTCAAGCATTGGCGGCAATAAAAGCTTAATTTCCTGCCTTCGCGAGCCTGGCATTAGCAAAATCACTTGTTCTGAATCATTTACGCCGAAAAATTTTCGCGCCTCTGCCTTTGACATTGAACTTTTGACCGTATCGACTAATGGATTGCCTAAAAAATAAATTTTCGCGCCTACCGCCTCGTAAACCGGCAATTCAAATGGAAAAATCGCTATAAATACGTCTGCAATAGCCGCGCAGTCTTTTGCACGCCCTTTTCGCCATGCCCAAGCCGACGGCGGGATATATGACAGGATTTTTACGCCGAATTTCTTCACGCGACGAGCCAAACGCCAATTAAAATCGGGATAATCAATTAAAACGAGTAAATCGGGCTTTTCGACGCGAATTATTTCCGTCAAGTCGTTCAAGAGCTGAAAAATCCTGCGCAGATTCTTCAAAACTTCGACGACGCCCATAATATTATAATCTTTGAAGTTGCGAACGAGTTTGACGCCCTCTGAAGCCATGAGATTACCTCCGAATCCTAAAAGTTCGGTTGCAGGGGCGATTTTTTTAATTTCGCGAGCCAAAGACGCGCCGTGAACGTCGCCAGAGGCTTCACCGGCTGAAAAAAACAGTTTCAAGGATTCAAAACCTCCTTTGGCGGCAATTATATGGTTGCGAGCCGAAAATATCAATACGAAACTTGATTTAGAGGCTTGAAAGTGATTTGAGAGTGATTTTGACGGTTTGAAGTTGATTTTTTCGGTGCGAATGAAAAATTCGCATATATGCGAATTTTAATTTTGGGCAAAAAAAAGCCCCTCCGAGCTTGTCAGAGGGGGAAAATATGATTTTGAGCCGTGAATCAGACGTTGACGCCGTAATCTCTGCCGAGAGCCGCCAAGCCGCCCTTCCAACCGCTGCCAATCGCGTTAAACTTCCACTCGCCCTTATTGCGGTAGATTTCGCCGACAACGACAGCGGTTTCGACGGAAAAATCTTCGCCTAAGTCGTAGCGGATAAGTTCTTTGCCGGTTTCGTCGTCGACAACGCGGATATAAGCGTTAGAAACCTGTCCGAAGGTCTGCCGACGTGCCTCAGCGTCGTAAATCGTGACGGTGAAGTCAATTTTCGTGATTTGGGGCGGAACTTTGCTGAGATCCACTTTAATTTCCTCGTCATCGCCCTCGCCCGCGCCCGTCAAGTTGTCGCCCATGTGCTCAACCGCGCCGCTTTTGTGTTTGAGGTTGTTGTAGAAGACAAAATCCTCGTCCGAAGTGACTTTACCATTATCGCCGAGCAAAAAAGCCGCCGCATCGAGGTCGAAATCGGCTCCGCCGTCGTATTTGTTCGTATCCCAGCCCAAACCGATTAAAAGTTTCTTCAAGCTAGGGTTGCCCTTCGTGAGGTCGACCTTCTGCCCCTTCTGCAAACTGATTGCCATTGATGACCCTCTCCTTTTTTTACTGCTAGTATTTGTCGGATTTTTTTCCCGCGAAGAGCTGCTTGCGGGAGAATTTCCGGTTCTTTTAGCGTTTACAAAGCTTATACTTCCGGAATTTGAGCTTTCGGCATTGTTGGAGAAGCTTTTATGCAACATGTCACGTAATTTGGTAACATTTTCATCATCGAGGCGTTCGCAAAGCCTCAACATCGTATCAAGTGCCCGTGTTGTATAAAAATCGTCAAATTTTTTCCAATGAGTGTGCGCCCATTCGTTACGAACGTTTTTTAACTCTCTAACCCAATTCAGATAGCTCACGGGATGTTTTTTGCTAAAAATTTTCCGCCAATGAATCTCAATCAAGCGCAAACAAAGTTGTATGTCCAGCGATTCGACAAGTTCCGCGTAATTTCCATCTTGCGGCAAGTCTGTCTTCTGATATTCCCGAAGAACATTCAAAACGCCTTCATTCCACCAACTATCTTTGCCGTAATTGGAAAAAAGTTCCTGCGCGACCTGCGGAGCCAAAATCTCCCGCAAAGTCACATTCATTGCCCTGCCGACGAGTTCATGATTCGACAAGTAAACGTCCATAGCTTAATCCTTTCTGCCGACAGTCCAACGCAAGCCCCAATCAAAAGCCTTGTCCATTTTTTCCGAGTCGTCGAAGAACTCCACGACCTTTTCAACGCTGAACGTTCCGCCGACATTTTCAAGCAAGGCAATGGCGCAGGTGTGTTTACGTGAGCCGTATTCGTCCATGCGCATGATAAGTTCAGGACTGCCAGGACAATTAACAGTCACAACGCCTTTAGCTTCTTCCCAATTCGCCGCGCCTTGATAAATGAACGTATAAATCAGGATACGTCGAATCTTATCTGCAAAACGACCGTTTACGCGAATCGTCTCACCCGCCGCGATTGCTCCTGTCCTGTCGTCGCCGTCTAAAGCAATGTAAGGAGGATAATCCAGACTGCCGAAGTGATTGCCCAAAGCCTGAACCGCGCCTATATTGCCGTCTTTAAGTTCAAACAGGCACGCGAGGTCTAAATCAATGCCTTGGCTCGTGAACCGACTGAAGAATCCCGATTTCTTTGGCGGCTGACTCCAATTAAGATTGATGACGATTTCGCCGAGCGAGTTACCCTTCTTGACGAGGCTGACCTTCTGACCCTTACGAAGTTCAACTTTTTTAGGCTGAGGCGGTTGATTTTGAGTTGGTGGCGGTGGAATCTTAATTTTATCACGACTGCTCCTTGAACGTTCGCGGCTTGTATTAATCTTTGGGCGTTCAGGTTCGGGCGGTGGAGTTGGTTGAGCGTCTTTGACTTCGATGCCGAAATTATTACACAACGCGGCAAGTCCTCCGCTGAAGCCCGCACCCGTCGCATTAAATTTCCACGAACCTTTATAGCGATAGACTTCGCCGAGCACAATCGCAGTTTCGACTGTGAAATTTTCAAGCGGGAAAGTTGCGACTTCTCCATTAGCTCCGAAGATTTTCAGAGCCGCGCCGCGAATCATGCTGAAGTTTTGCCTACGTTTATCAGCGTCGTAGATTGTCGCAGTCAGAGAAATTTTCTCGACGTGGCGGGGAATCCTCGAAAGGTCAATGTCAATCGAATCGTCGTCTTTATGTGTGACGGCTCCAGAATTGTGTTTAGGATTACCGTAGAAAACAAAATCTTCATCGCCTGCGACCTTGCCGCGTCCGTCCGCCAAGAAAGCTGCCGTGTCAATCTCAAGGGCACTGTCAGGGCGTTGAAATTTTATCGTCAAGAAATTTTCGTTAAGCGGAATCTTTTGACCCTTGCTAAGCTCCATTATCTCACCTCCAAAAAAATTTTTCGCACGCACATTTTATCAAAAAAGTTTCTTATGTCAAAGCCTTCAACTCATTTCGATAAAGATTGTTCATGACTAGCAGATAGGCAATCAGCGCAGGTTGCGAACTTCCCGCCTTTGAAAATTCGCGCAAAAATATTTCATAGAGTTTTTCCGGTTCAAAGAAGCTGAGTGCGTCTTTCATATTGTCGATTTGCATAAGCGCGAAGAAGTTCAGTACTTGCAATCGGAGGACGGGATTTTGCTTAAAGAATTCCAAGCCGTCCATGAATTCATCAAGACTTTCTAAGCCAGTTATCAGCGGATTTGTTCTGAATCGTATCATTTGTTCGGGAGAGCGTTTCTTCAACATGATAGAGCTTTCGTTTTCTCGATGAACGTAAAGCGGCGTCGGTACTTGCAAAAAACTTTCAGCACGGCAGATAATCTTGAAGGTATGCACCACGTCATCAGCTATTGTCATTGGCGGAAACTTTATGCTATTGTCGATTAAAAAATCTCGACGCAAAAACTTTGCCCAAGGAACCCAGCAGAAAGTTGAGCTGAAAAATTTTTCTAATCGTTCAGCAAGATTCTTAGTTTCAAGGGTTGGCTCCTCACTGAAAGATTTAGTATGACACCACGCCGACAAATTTAGTTCAGCGGGAACTGGCTCTTCGCCGCAAGAAAAAAATTTTTCCATGTAAACGACTTCTACCTGATACTCTTCCGCGAAATTGTAAAGCTCCTCAAGCGTAGTATCAATCAGTAAATCGTCGTTGTCCACAAAATAAACGTATTTACCACTCGCAACTTCCAAGCCGACATTACGCGGGATGGCTCCAGAGCCTGTATTGGCGGACAGAGAGATAATTTTCAAGCGTCCGCCGAACTTTTCAAGGTAACTTTCGGCAATGGCAACGGAATTATCAGTGGAGCAGTCGTCAACAATTATAACCTCGAAGTCCACGCAGGTTTGTATTAACAGACTTTCTAGGCACACGCTTAAATATTTCTCGGCGTTGTACATCGGGATGATCACTGAGACTTTAGGAAAATTTTCACCCATGATAGAACCTCCAAAAAAATAAAGGATACTTCGGCGAAAAATTTCTTCATAACGCCGGAAATATCCTTTTGAAAAAATTTTATTTGTTCGAGCCGATAATTATTTTGCGGACAATGTCGACAGGAATAATCGTGAACGCCATCGCCAAAACGAAAATCCATTCCGAAGCCGTCAAGCCGTAACATCTTAAAATCGCGCCGCCTAAGTAAGTCATCGCTATCTGGACAACTACAATCATCGACATGACTTTTAGGAAGCCGGTATTGCCGCCTATGTTATCGAAAAGATTTATTCGGTCGGTGCGGGCGTTAAAGGCGTTGAATACAGCCAGGAAAATAAAGAACGCGAAATAACCTGTCAAAACATAAACGCTGTCGCCGCCGAAAGTGAGGTTGACGCCTTCGGGATTAATATCGCGGAAGTGTTCGCGGGAAAAATCTGTAAGCAGGAAGACCAAGCCCATAGCAAAACCCCACAATGCGCCCATGCCAATCGCCGAGTACATGTACTTATTGATAATCGGTTCGTCGCGACGCTTAGGCTTCTCTTCCATATATCTATCAAGAGCCGGTTCGCCGCCGAATGCCAGAGCCGCTAATGTATCCATGACGAGATTGACCCAGAGGATTTGCGTTATCGACAGCGGATTTTCTAAGCCAAGCAAAGGACAGATAAATGAGATTAACACCGCGCCAACGTTGATTGTCAGCTGGAAGATTATAAACTTGCGGATTGAGTTAAAGATTGTTCTGCCGTAAAGAATTGCCTTGCCGATTGATTTAAAGTTGTCGTCGAGGATAACAATTTCCGACGCTTCCTTAGCAACTTCAGTACCGCCGCCCATCGCAAAACCGACGTCAGCTTTTTTCAACGCGGGTGAATCGTTGACGCCGTCGCCAGTCATGCCCACGACCAAATTTAATTCCTGCGCTAAGCGAACCAGACGGCTTTTATCCGTAGGCAGTGCACGTGCGATAACTCTAATCTTCGGGAGCTTCTGCTTAACTTCGTCGTCGCTCATTGCGTTAAGTTCGGTGCTCGTGATAACAATGGCGTCGTCAATCTCAATCAAGCCCGCTTCCTTAGCAATCGCCTGCGCGGTCTCTTTGCGGTCACCGGTAATCATGACGACTTGCACGCCCGCCGAATGAACTTGTTCGATAGCTTTAATTGCGTCGGGTCTCACGTCGTCGCGAATGCCAGTAACACCCACGAAAG
>Ga0247609_10006264_pt1 | contig 11488 bp, 8 predicted proteins | sample 172DNAGHGlowgp2_FD_193487 | JGI IMG/M metagenome (GOLD analysis project Ga0247609, IMG submission 193487) | Sheep rumen microbial communities from Palmerston North, Manawatu-Wanganui, New Zealand - 1728 DNA GHGlow gp2 | ecosystem: Host-associated > Mammals > Digestive system > Stomach > Rumen ... | reverse complement strand
TAACGTCGCTCGGTCGCGGAGACCTTGTTAGCAAGTGGTACGAAGATGGCAAGCAAGAAACCAAGCAGTGAGCCGGTAATCATTGACGTCGTGGTGTTCAACATCGGCAAGCCGACCAGAAAGGAAAACGGTTCCGGCGGTAACATATATCCGCAGTCGATTGCCGAACATATAATTGTCGACGTGCTCATGGGAAAGGCGTCGTACGACATCGAGGAGGTCTCCCCGGTCGAACGCCGTCTCAAGAAGATACAGCCGTTCAACGCGTGGAAGGAACACGCTATGGCTGATTCCGTCGGTGCGAAGATCGATGACGGCAAGTTCATTATGTCGTTCAAGATTCGCAACAATAAGTACGGCAAGCTGCTGTCGTCGTTGATTACGACGCACGGTATGGAGAACATCGACTTCTTCCCGGTTGGTATCGGCGATACCGGTGCCGACAACGTTGTGACTAAATACAAACTTTCCTATATTTCGTTCGAAGTTAAGGAAAACAAGGATGCTGATAGAAGTTCTGCTGACAGTCAACTCTGATGGACATGTACTACGACGTAACCTCTTCTCCATGCCATCTAAGGTGTTCGCCACTATGGGTATAGAGAAGGTGTTCGAACACCGCATGGTCATGATACCGAAGTCGATTCTGCCGTCGATGTACGGCGGTTCCGCACCGGCTCAGCTGTCCGTGTACACTTCCCGTTTCCTCATTGCTGAGACCGAACGGGCCGCCGCTAGGCTTTCCGTAGGGTTCTCCGAACGCAAGGACGTCGAACTGGGCGACCTCACCATCATAGGCACACCTGGCATCATAGAGACGCTCGTAGGCATGGGCGTCGACTACAAGCTGGCTCTCCTATTCCCTACCGGAAATCCGCCTCCAGAATCGCTCTATGACGGATTCAAGTGTGTCGAGCAGATATCCGACGATACGTACTCAGTCTACCGCTACGAGCCCAGCGTGAGCGATTCCACCGACCTCAACATCTCTAAGATCATCGACGGTCTCGAAAGCTCCGAACCCCTCAACGAGGAAGAGCTGAGCATCATCGACCATTTCGCCAAGCCGTACGAGAAGTACTTCAAGCTTGAAATGAACAACGATATCGCATCCGACCCGGTAGACTCCTATGACGACGGTACCGATTCCGACACCGCAGACGACGAGCTCGGCATGGAACTCGCCACGATGTGGAAGGCTATAGACAAGTCTGCCCAGCAGATAGGAACATGCATCGACATGCGTGACAACCTGAACCAGCTTATGCGCGATTTTGAACACTTCAAGGACGAATACAACAAGAAGGAGGACGCCAAGAAGTTCTCCGAGACCAATACGTACAAGGACATGATCCCAACGAGGCTTACCGGTGTCGAGGGTACCGTGAACGGTCTACAGAGGCAGATCGGTTTGGTCAAGGAGGAGTACGCCAGGGAGTGCGACGAGCTCCGCCGTGTCATCCGTCGCCAGACCATGTTCGCGGTCGTGCTGGGTATCCTCTTCATCATAAGCATCCTCTGCGTCGTTCTGAAATGATAAACTAGGGATAGCTGAATATCCGAGTTTTTCATGTCCGAAAAGGAACTATTCTTCGAGTCCGTTGACAAAATCTGCCGTACCGAATCGCTATCCGGTGTCGCTTCCGCAGTGAAGTATCTCTATGAAGTTACGGTAGACCCGAATCCGAGCGACCCTAACGACAACGCGTTCAACCAGGTAGACCTCTCCAAGTTCTCTGAGGAGGAGCTCGGCGAGCTCCAGGGCGACATCACCAAGATTTCCGAAGCCAAGAAGCAGTCCGACGAAGCCAACAGCGAACTTGTCGCCACCACGAAGGAAGCGTCCGCCAAGGCTAACGCAATCGCAGCACAGAAGAAACAGCAGGAAGAACAGAATGCCCAACAGAACGCCCAGTAAGTTCGAGGAATACCTGGAGTCTGTCAGTGACTTGCCGGTCGGACGCATCGCCGGCGAGCTGTACGGTACGCTGTGCGAGGCGGACTACTCCAGACACCTTACAGTCCCGGCCGCACAGAATGCCGTGACGCCGTTCCCCAACTACAAGAACATCATGAAACAGGTCCCGACCGAGAACTCCACTTCACAGCCGGACGTGCAGAAGCCGTACGAGTACGAGCCGTGCGGAGGTCGCTGTACTCGGAACTCTCTGGAGGACACCAACGAGGCGTTCAAGGAGACCTACAAGCCGAAGACGTACAAGCTGGGCGGCGAGTCCAAGGTCAAGAACCTTATCCAGCGAGCCAAAGACCACTTGCCAAACCCGGTCGAGATGTCGGTAGCGTCGCTCCGCAGCGAGCCGGTCTCCGGATTCAGCACCAAGGCTACGTTCGCAGGTCCCGGTGCAGCCACAATCAATGGCGTGGACGCCGGATATGGCGGAAATGGCGGTGGCGGAGGCGGCGGAACACCGACCGCGACTCCTTAAATAAAAGCGAAAATGATAAACTTGTGGAAAAGTATCCACAGGTTTATTTTTTATGACTATCGAAGAATATCTTAAGAATCCCAAGTTCGGATTTTCTGAAGCCCAGATCGAAAGCATCGGCAAGATTGCAGACATCTGCGGCATCGTGCCAATGTTCGAGGCGTTGACCAAGAAGAAGGCTACGGTGTCATCCAAGACTCTCGACGACGTCCGGAAGGAAGAAACCGAGAAGCTTGGCGAAACTCGAGTTGGAAAACAGCTTAGGGAAGAAAAGAAAAAGAAAAAGGATGAACCGGCCAACAAGCGGAAATCCGACGACAAGGACTATGAAGTCACTGATGAAATCCATATTGGCGATGATGAAGACCGTAAGTCGTATTCCGCTTTCCAGACGGATGAAGATTACGCGGTATCTGGCGATAGCGAGATTTCTGATGACCTCTCCGACCTTACCGATAGCGAAGATGTTCCCGAGGTCGAAATTGGCCGCGAAGACCAGGATGACGAACTGGAAACACCGTCCAGAATCGACCCGGTGCTGAAGAACCTTGCGGACGACATCAACCATATCCGCTATAACGACAACGGTAATGAATATACCGAATCTGAAGAAACTGCTGCCGACTTCGTCAATTCCCAGATTGACACTATCGTAAAGCTTGACCAGGATTCTAGCAAGCTTGACGGAATCAAGAGTTTAGCCAGCGCAAACGCTAAGAAGATGAAGTTCCTTAAGTTGATCTCGAATGACGAGTTTGAGCTTACCGACGAAGATATTAGAAATGCCAAGAAGGCTATCAAGGAAGATGAAATCGACAGAAAGGTCGCTAGTGGTGAATATACTCCGGAAAAGGCTGCCGAGGCAAAGGCTCAGATATCGGCTGACGATGAAGAACTCTTCTCGGCTGGCGACAAGCGTTCGACCAAGGTCGACATCAACAAGGCTTCGTTCAAGGCTTTCGCTATGTGGGCTGACAAGTTTATCGCTGACTTGAAGGCTTATTACGACAAGATTTCTGAAGAGTCTGGCGTAGTGAACAACAGTGTTCTCCAGTCTATCAAGGTCATCCTCGATACATACGATGAAATTTTAGACGGATCCGCATCCGAAGTCGTAAAGCCGGTCAATACCGCCGATATCGCAACCGCTCTTGGCGGAACGGAAGGAACTTCCGGAACCGTCGGAAGCTCCAAGGACTACATGAAAAATTATGCACAATCAGTGTTGCGTAAGAAACGTGGTGTGTAATCTCTTGAAACTATAAAAACTGTATCAACGAAAAACCCCCGCCGCTAGGTGGGGGTTTGTTCGTTTAACTTAATACGCAGAAACTACCTGGAGTGGTCATCATATGAGTTGTTGGATCAAATGATGATGGTGTTACCGTCATTAGCATACAGAAGTTATAGCCGTTATTAATGTATGATGTTTTGTGAGATTGCGGTGTCGCTGATGAGTCATTCGGACCTTGGTAGTAATCATACACATAAAATCCGTGGTCGGTTGTATTTGGGTCGCCTACTACAAAGGAAATATCGCCAACCTTTTGTCCCGGAACAAGTGGATTTTCTGCGGTTAATTCAGTTTCTTTATAGAACTTGACTGCAATTTTACCAACCTCCAAGTTACCTAACGGAACTGAATTAGCGGATGGCAAAATGTCGCCGCCTTCATCACCTTTTGCATTACGGTTGCCATATACTTGTAACCAAGATAATGCAATTTTATCAGTTGATCTCGCTTCTTTTGTATTCCATGCTGGTAATGCGGGATTACCCATTGTTAAGCCAACGTTACCTCCAGCCGTAGTGGAACTGAATTCAATGATTGGTACACAAGTTTTATCGCTTGGGTCGTGCTGACCGCTAGGAATACGTTTTAATATTTGGTTAGCAACTGATGTAATATTTACTAAACCAGTTGGATTTTCTGCGGTTTTAGCATTACTGTCTGTTTTAGCCGAAGATACTGATATAAATGTATTTGCTAGATGACCTGTTTCTGCATAGTCGAGAATTCTAGAACTACTAATGACATCGGTGTGAGTCCATTTGCTATAAACACCAGTTCCATTAACTTTAAAAGACGAATCTAAGGTTTTATATATATGTGTTCGGTAAGTAGAGTGTCCGTTGTCGGTATCATCGGAAACCTCGAATCCAGAATTGCTCCATATAAGTCCATCAGAGTACATTACTTCAACATTCTTAGGGCTATCAATAGTTCCACCTCCGGTAATACGAAGTGGAATTAAGTTTTCGTTTTTGTATCTCCAGCTATCGGTGTTAAATACACCTAGTACAAGGGGGTGATAATTAGGTTCCGACCATGTTAAACTGTTTCCAATTAATATCGTATCGTGTGAATATACCGCTGACGAATTTCCGCTAATTCTATTATTTTCGCCGATAATAATATTGTTATACGGGTCATTGCCTTGAGACGGCGAGTTTCCTTTAGTTATGGTGTTTGCGCTACCAAAAATAATATTAAACCGACCCTGAACAATTGTATTGGATTGACCGAATGCGGTGTTTCCTGTGCCTATGTTTTCAGATGCGGTTTCCGCGCCAATAATATTTCTAGTGCCAAATGCAAATGAAGAATTCATACCAGCGATTTTGTTAAGCGTGCCGCCTGTAAAGCTATCATCTGAATATGTGATTGTGTTATTAGGACCTAAAACAAATGAACGGTTACTATGATTATCAATAGTTGATGTGGTGTCGACTGAGAAAGTGGTTCCAGTAAGTTTCAAATCAGTACCAGCAGAATACTCATTCAATGTAATCCAGTCAGACCATGATGAATTGCCATTTCCAGTCGTATGGCGGTAGTATAAATGGTTACCCATTGCCAACTGAGTTCTATAGCCGGTGGTATTTGTTTTTGTTGCACCACCCGATATCAAGTATAGTGCACCTGATTCTGGTGATTCGTTGCTAGCATCTGGTGTAGCACTGTTAGTAATGAACCAGAATGCGGCTTCAGACGGCGAATCTTGATGTAGGATTGAATTCCATTTCGGATTGCTAACTTCTCGTTTTCTGAAGAAGTTTGATTCGACGTAATGACTGATGTATGTCGGGGTAACAGCGGCATCATTGGTGTCGTAGAAAGTATTCCAATCGCTTGGTGCCGGACTTGGGTATTTTAATAATTTGGTGACGCCATACTTATTTCCTGCAAGTGGCATTTCATAAGTTACCGTATTTTCGGAATTAGCATTAAATCCGGTATCAAACACGTCATAAGGATTGCCAAATTTAAACTGTAGATGACCGTCTCCGATTTTCTTTTCGTCAATAGTGCCGTTATTAGTGAAATATTTGGTATTGGTACTTGAGTCAGTAATTGGATTGAACCATGTATGGAATATTTGTCCAGCCGTTACTCGAGTAAACCCGAAATTGGTTACTTCTTTAAGTGCAGTATCGCTCTGAACTTCGACTTGCTGCATCCAATAACTATCACCCCAAGGGTCATTTTCCGCACAACTATCAAATACAATGAAGTCACCTCTGTTAACCCAGATGTATGCTTGCTCTGGAGAGACCGGAGTGAACACTGGTCTATTGTTTGAGTCTATTGTATAATTAAATTTGTCACAAAGAATTGGTGTGTTTGAACCTTCACCACTAATGCGTATAATTTTATTCTGGTTCATCAATACGTGGATACGGTCAGACAAAAGTTTCCAATCGCTAGCTGAAGATGTTCCGGTCGCAATCCACACTTCTCCGGTTACCGTATTCCGATAATGGATACCGAGTTTTGTTGGCGTTGTACTCGGATCGGTAGTACCGGTTTTCATAAATTCAATGTTTGAAATCGCAGTACTAACAGCTTCTCCGCTTACTGGGTTTTTGCCCGTTGACGTAACCGTGCTGTCAACGGTTACACTTTTCTTGGTGAACGTGAGGTCGCCGGTAGTAGCGTTCTCTTTGATGTCGTCGACAAACGTCAACGTATTTGCATCCAATGTCGTGCTGGACTCGAAGCTGATGCCCATGTTGTGACGGGCTTGCTCCTTATCACCCTTCTCCAAACTTTGACCCACTGTCCACAGTACTGCCGAATTCTTCTTAGCCATGTCGGTTCCAAATCTTAACTATTTGCAGTTTATAAGCTTTCGACAGCCGTATCAACCCCGAAACTGATAAACTGCGGATAGATTGAGCAGATTTGGCGACATGACCGACTTAGAACTACTATACGAATTTGAATCCATCATCGAGTCCATCGACATGCCGGAACACCTCCAGACGGCACTTGTCGAGGCTCTCTACGACACCCACGGCGGCTTCAACCCCAGACAGCTTACCCCGGAGGACAAGCAGTCCATTGCCAACGAAGTCGAACGCCGTGTCAATATGCTCGGCGAGCGTAACCGGCAGAAGGGAATCCCGTTCGACGAGACTCAGGCTCGTGCCGACTTCCAGGACGATGCCAGGAGACATCCGAGGGCTTATCTCGACCCCAAGCAGATTGCCGCCTATAACCGTGGAATAGAAGACCTAACGAAGAACCAACGTCGCGACATGAACAACGCCGGCATCGATGTCCTGACTCCGGAACAGGCTCGCTTCAACTACTACAAGGCTGCTATCGATGTCGTCTCCCGCGTCTACAAGCATTTCCAGATCCCGTTCGACAAGCAGAGACAGCTGGAATATGTCCAGTCGCGTGACGCGGACGCCGACCACATGGAGTTCGACCGCTCATCGGCTGACGGCATCTATTTCCGCACATTCATCGACGCCAATGCAAACAACGAGTTGAACCAGCTCAAGAAAGAGAACCCGGCTCTCAAGTCCATCTTGCAAGGCTGCTACTGGTTCCTCATCAACTTGCAGAAGGCTCGCGAAGACGGCTCGGAACAGGCTTATCTTATGTTCCAGAGGGAACGCTACGAGAAGTTCACTCCGCCCGAGGTAAAGCGACCGGAAAGCAAGCTGTCATCGTCCGACCAGGCTGCCTTCGACCGCAACGAGGCTCGCGAAGCCGAACGACTCGCCGTTGAACAGGCTCGCAAGGGCAAGCATACCGCCGCTACCCAGGTTAATTGCATCGGCGACTTGAGAGACCGCTTCAAGACTTCGAGCTATTTCAGCTTGTTCAAGAAGTTCTCCCAGGTGGCGACTCCGGAACAGATGGCTATCACGCCGAACCCGAACGAACAGTATCATGCCTTCCTCTGGCGTGTCGAACGCGGTAACTTGCCTATAGGCACGTTCGCACACCGTCTTGCCAAGAACATGAGGGTCGCTTACGAAGACCAGAACTTCGACCGTATCCTTAACTACTACCTTACCGATGTCAAGCAGTTCAAGGAACTCGCTCCGTCCACGAAGATGCGTGTCGACGAGCTGGTGAACAGTGGCGAGGTCGATAAGGAAGACGCCGATATCCTCTGGATGTGGTACACGTTCCACCAGATTAAGGACTTGTCAATCAAATTCAACCGAAAACTCTAATATTTTCCACATGGAAATACAAAACCGCGTGACAATAGTCACGCGTTTTGTGCAAAATGAAGATTTTTTAAGAAAAATGCGAAAAAACCCTTGCACGGACAAAAATTATTTGCTAAACTTTTAGGCGAAAAGAAAACAGCATGTCGCTGTGTTCTGAACCCAAGAAAAGAATTATGCAACACTTATATTCAATTAACCAGGAACGCAATAGTAAGTTGGCACCAAAAGCCGACTGCCTCTTTGCATATGCTGGCCGCATGGGATATAAGCACAAGTTGCACCGATGATTTCCTTGAGTTGAGTGTTTGATGGGAACCCCGGTTGCAGCAAAGCAAACCGGGGTTTTTTGATACACTAGACTACATGGGGGCGCATGTACCAAGGCGGCGAATGACTTTTGCAAAGTTGTTGGAAGGATTCGATTTCCTTCGTCTCCACTAAAAAAGACAAGCTCGTGAAGCTTGTCAGCAGATTGACAAGTCGGATAACCCTTTTAGTTCGTACCCAGCAATGGGTACGGACAAACAAAAACAACTTAGGGCATTAGCTCAGTAGGAAGAGCGTTCACTTATTGTGAAAGGTCACGCAATCGAAATGCGTATGTCCATTATTTTTTGGGTCTGTGGCAGAATGGAATTGCACCTCCATGGCATGGAGCGTTCTTACGGGTTCGAATCCCGTCAGTATCCACTAATTTTATGGGGGTGTAGCTCAATTGGTAGAGCGCTTCGTTCGCATCGAAGAGGTTATGGATTCGACTTCCATCACGTTCCAGTAAAATGATATAATTTTGTTGATGCTAGAGGACAGACGACCGGCATCGTTTGATAAACCGGTTTTGGTGAATCTAACTCTAGCATATTATAAACTGTATCATAGAACATTGCCGGATGTTTAAAATGAATTATCAGAAAATTTATATGAGCATTGTGAATAATGCTCGTGCCGATGAAATTAATCGGATATGCCGTAAAAAGAATGGCGAATATTTTGAGAAACATCATATTAAGCCAAAATCGATAGGCGGTGACAATAGTAAAGCTAATTTGGTGTTCTTGACGCCTCGTGAGCATTTCATATGTCACGCGTTGTTGATACGATTTTTATCTGGTGTAGATTTGCATAAAATGAAGTGGGCATTCTTTAGGTTATGCTCGTGCTCTGGAAAGAACAACCCTAAAGAGTATGGCTATGTTAATGCTCGTATATATGAACATTTTAAGCAAGGGTTTCAACAAGGTGAAAATAATAGCCAATACGGAACCAAGTGGTGGGTTAATACATTAACCGGAGATACTACTAAATCTACAGATTGCCCCGGAGATAATTGGGTTCTGGGCCGATCATTGGATGCGATTCATAAAAAATATGAACAAGCACAACGCAGATTGAATAATATAAATGCGGTTACTGGTAAACGAATTGTACATAATACATTAACTTGCGATAAATTAGCGACACGAGTGCAATTAATATTATCATCGGGTGTTGATTTAACGCAAATGGGATGGATTGCTCAAGTAACAAAAGTTACTGGACTGACCCGAAGAGAAATAAAGAAGGCATATGATAGAAGCTCAGAATTACAAGAAAAATGTTATCGTCGTTTATCGCCAAATGAAGGAACTAAACAGCGTCAAGCGGTAATTCAAAAATATATAGACGCTGGAGTTAAACCAGATAAATGTGGTCGGTTCACATCAAACTTAGTATCGGAAAATGAGTGGAACCGTCGTAAAGCTATCATTACTGGCTGTGGTATTGACTTAACAATATATGGTTGGGTATCGCGAGTTACCGAAAATACTGGAATGCCTAAATATGAAATTTACCAAGTTCTTGATCATTTTCCAGACTTTAAGAAAACTGTTTATTTGAGAAAACTAAAAAATGCCTCCTTAGCTTAACTGGAAGAGCCCTCGGCTACGAACCGAACGATCCCTTTTCGACTAAGGGAGGAGGTACTACAACTTTTGGAGGTCGGGAGTTCAATCCTCTCAGTGACTTCGAATAATTTGGTCGCTTAGCTTAAATAGATAGAGCACTTCGCTACGAACGAGGTAGGTCGTGGGGCAGTTTCACGAGCGATTACTAATATTTGGGACTTTAGAATACGCTGGCTAGTTCACCGCCCTTTCACGGCGGAAAATCGGGATCGACACCCGAAAGTCCTACTATGTTCGTCTAGCTCAATTGGTTAGAGTACCTGGCTGATATCCAGGCGGTTTCACGTTCAAGTCGTGAGGCGAACACTAAATTATGCCGCTGTAGCTCAGTAGGTAGAGCGGAAGCCTGAAGAGCTTCGCGTCGGAGGTTCGATTCCTCCCGGCGGCACTAACAAATTCATGGGAACGCTGCCGCAGAAATGGTAGTAGGAAAAAGTCAACGGAACCTTGCTGGTTAGTGAATACCAATCACAACAAACCATTAAGTAGTACAGAGACCTAACGAACTCTTAAATGGAGATGCGGGTGGGAGCTGGTAACTCTCACGGTCTGGATGTCTTAATCCGTGACCTAGCTCTGGTTCGAATCCAGGCGGTCCCACTATTATGCACCATTAGCTCAGTTGGTTCAGAGCAGTTGCCTCTTAAGCATCGGGTCCAAGGTTCAAGTCCTTGATGGTGCACTAACTAGCCTTCTGTTTTTGACAAGCGCAGATGGGGAAACGAAGGTCGGTCGACGCAACCGTTGGCGTAGCGTCATCATTTGGTTCTATATGATAATGGTAGTCAACGTGACTCTTAATCATGGTGTCTTGGTTCGAGCCCAAGTAGAACCACTAAAGCACTAATCACTCTGCTACAGAAATGAGTGAGAGACCTTCGGCAGTTAACACGGGAAAGTCCTTTCGGGGTAAAGCTGTCAAATTATTGCGGTATAGCTCAGCCCGGTCCAGAGCAACTGAATCATAATCAGTGGGTCGAAGGTTCAAATCCTTCTGCCGCAACTAACTAATTTGGGACCATAGTTCAGTTGGCCTAGAACACCGGCTTGTCACGCCGGCAACACGGATTCGAATTCCGTTGGTCCCGCTAACATCGGCCAAGAAGGATATGGCAAACCATATTAAACCTTGTCCGAAAGTGTTTCGCTCGATTAATTCAGTTGGTCAAGAATGACTGGTCTACACCCAGTATGTCAGCGGTTCGACTCCGTTATCGAGCATTATAGGGATTTAGTTCAGCTGGTAGAACTTCAGTCTCCAAAACTGAGTGTCGGGCGTTCGAATCGCTCAGTCCCTGCTAACAAAGTTTTTATTCTACGGTACGCTAATGGTAAGCGGCCTGACTGTTAATCAGGTGTACGGCTGAAAAACGCCTATGGAAGTTCGAGTCTTCCCTGTAGAGCTATATGGGCATGCTGAAGAGTTGGAGATCTTCTCCGGTCTGTAAAACCGGCGGCTACGCCTTTGGTGGTCCGAATCCACCCATGCCCACTACATATTCCACCTTAGTTCAACTGGTAGAACACACGCCTGTTAAGCGTTGAGGTTTGCGGTTCGAATCCGTGAGGTGGAGCTAACTTGTTTGGAAGCGTCCCACAGCTGGTGGTGGAGCGGTC
>Ga0247609_10006263_pt1 | contig 11490 bp, 21 predicted proteins | sample 172DNAGHGlowgp2_FD_193487 | JGI IMG/M metagenome (GOLD analysis project Ga0247609, IMG submission 193487) | Sheep rumen microbial communities from Palmerston North, Manawatu-Wanganui, New Zealand - 1728 DNA GHGlow gp2 | ecosystem: Host-associated > Mammals > Digestive system > Stomach > Rumen ... | reverse complement strand
TCCTAGTTCTGCTTTCTTTTGTAAATCTTTGATGTAATCATATAATGTTCCATCTTCTAACATTTCAATATATTTTTCTTCACTAATCATCACTACCACCTTTTAATATATATATTAATTCATTAGGATTATATTTTAATCTTCCTTTTTCTTCTACATATTCAATTGCTTTATCTCTATTATTTTCTAATTTTATAACTTTTTTATGGTTGTTATCATTTTGTTTTACAATTGCATTATATCTATTTTGCCACCACGTTACACTTTCGTTTGCTTCTTTATAATATGTTTCTAATTGTAAATTTTTTTCAAATAACATTTGATTTTCTTTGTCTAAGTCTTTGTTGCCTTTTTCTAGTTGTTCTATGTATGAAAATATTTTTTCTAATAATTCATATTGTCTACATTTGCATATACAATTTTTGCATACTTCTAAATGATTACTTTTTTGATAATGGGCTTGGCAACTTATTTCATAACATAGTATATTTAATATTTCTTCTATCTCTTTATTTTTCATTATTCACCTCAAAAATTTCTATCCATGCGTCACTATCTAAATTATCATCTTTGCCCAGGCAAAAATCTAATGTATGCAATTCTGCTATTAATTTTTGTTTATATTTTTTAAACTTAGATAAACTTATTTTATCTCTATCCCCTAAATCTTGTAGAAGACTTATCCTTTTGCTTACTTCTTGTCTCTTTTGATAAATTATATTTTGCATTTTAGCACTCACTTTATCATCTCCTTAAATAAATCTTGGTTTTATTCTTCAAAACCTCCATCTGCCCCATCTCTCCAACGATATGGTTTCCCAGTCATGTATAAATCATAGTGATTCTCTTTCCAATCAAGAACTCGTGGTTGTAAATCTCCAAAATAACATTCTATTTCTTTGCCATGTACTTTAATTTTATTATCGCAACCAACAAACCCACTTATCATCCTTGTTTTTCCATATTTTGTTGGTTGTCCACAATTATTACATCTTACTATTAAATCTAATTCATCTTTTGTTTCATCATACATTGATGTATTTAATATTTCCATTTGATTTCCTTCATTTAAAACATTTGGATTAATCGTTTTCATTTTTTGTCCTCCCTTTGAAACAATATTATATACTATTTTTAACAAAATGTAAACTAAATTTACACGTTATTTAATAAATTGATTATTTTTTCGCCCATCTCTTTTTTGGGTATGATTATAAACTTAACCCCATACTTCTTTGCCATTGTCGCCATTATTTTTAACAATGTAATTCCTTTTACTTTTGGCATATATTTTGAGTGCCAATTTTTAATGTCCTCAATATTTTTAATTTTGCTATCTTGAATTAAAAATATAAAGTTCACACATCCTAATTCTCTAGCTTTAGCAATCTCTCTTTTTACACGTTCGTGTTCAGGTGTATTACATAAATTACCGGCTAATTCTAACAATCCATCTTTTTTATCAATTATTGTGGTGTAGTCTTTATAAATCATATAATCTCCTGCATCTAACTTGCTTATTATATAATCTTGTCCTACATTATCAAAATATTTTAAGATGGCTTTATGCCCTTTTTCTCGAGTGTCTACAACAATTAAATTATTCATTATCATCACCAATATCAAAAATAGAAAATTGTTTTTGTTTTTGCCCAGTTTTTTTATTAAAATTAATACCATTTAATTTATTTTTCATGCTACAACCATCACACATAAAATGGTTAAATTTTCCACAATATGAATCCACATAATCTTTAAAATTAACAACGTTTTTAATTCTTAAATCACCGTTAACACAATTAGCAACATTACATTGTGGAATCCAAATTTCTTCATCTTCATCTATCTTTTTCTTTCCTAAATGTTCCGTTGAAAAATAAGTTAAATTATACTTTAAATAATTTTTAAAATTTTCATTAATGGTATCAACACCGCAACAACATCTTGATTGACTCAAATAATGTAAATCATTATCACCAACTCCAACAATTGTTTTATCTAAATGTTTTTTTAATGTTTCAATATTTTTTTCTTTTGTTTCTTTATCAAGTTCAAGATTACGCATTATAGAAGTTCTTTTATACTTGTGGATTTCATCTTTAAATAACTCTTTTATAACAGGATTGTCGGTATTTATCTTTAAATGTTCAATCGTTACATAACTAGCCACGCCATTAATTTCATCACACAACTTTATTGCTTCATCTAAATCAATTAAAGGTTGGATTCTAATGCTACACCAAAATCCTTTGCTTCGTAATTCCTTTAAAAAAGACAATCTTTTTGTTGCGGGTGGTGCAGTATCCTCATATTTTTTTATAAATTCATCGTTTGCACTAATTAAACTTATTTGAAAAGCATGAATGTTTGGATTAAGTATATCCCAATATTCTTGTGGCAAATAGCATTGTTTAGTTGAAAATATTAGCGGGTAATTATATTTGTTACTTAACTCAATCATCTTATAATTTAATTTTAGTTTAAATTCTATTGGTTGAAATGGATCGGCTAATCCTCCAATATGTATAGGGACTTTATGTCTTAATAATTCAACTAAAATATTTTTAGTTTCTTCTTCAGTTTCAAATGCTTTATAAAATAATTTTTCAACAATTTCAAACCTTGCATAAGAATAGTCAAAATCACTTTGTCCACCAATATGCCTAGCAAAGCAATATTTGCAACCAAAAGTACAAAATTTATAAAAATCCAATCTAAAAGGATTCCCGCAAAATCTAAATTGGCTTGTTAATGCTAATGGACTACCATAATTATCTTTTAATTTGTTCATTTCTTACCTCTTTTCTTTTATTAAATTATTCATCTTTATTCTCCAAATCAAATATACTCATTTGTGGATTCTTATCTTCTTTTAAATTACATACATATTCAATTCTTGCTTTTGCTATTGGTAGATATTCTTCTGTTAATTCTATGCCTATATATTTGTAATTTTTATTTCTTTCCTTGTTTTCATACATTACTGCTTTACCTGTGCTACCAGAACCATTAAAAGGGTCAAGTATAGTTCCACCATTAGGAGTAACAAGTCTTACTAAATATTGCATAAGATTAGTAGGCTTAACTGTTGGGTGAGTATTTTTTCTTGGTGTTTCTCCTCGCTGAAATGGATTGTCAACAGGTGTTTGTCTGCCATCATTAACTTTTTGTTCTTGCTGATTATCTAATCCTTCATCTCTATCTTTCTTACTTGCTTTAGCACAATAGAAGTATCTTGATGCAGAACCATTATCATAAAAACCACCTTCTAATCTATTTTTATAGCCACTTGTTTCAAATACAGTTCCACTTTTGTTTAGTGTTTCACTTTCTTTAACATTTCTATATTGACTTTTGGTATAAGGAAATCCCCCACATACTTCATCAAAATCAGTTTCATCATAAGTTAATATTGTGTTTGCTGGGAAACGACCTATTTCATTAGGATTTGCCCTTATATGCAATTTATCATAATTAGAAAAGCCATAAATACTACCGCTCTTTTTAGTGTTTTCATTTCCTTTACTATCTAAATATTCTTTTGTTGGTTCAACTCTACACTCATCAATATTTATTCCACCAACACCATTTTCTATTACATTATCTACTAAACTACCTTTAAATGGTTTTCTTGCTACGATTATACTTTCATAACTAGGTTTCAATGCTGTTCCCCAACCTTGCCATTGTTTGGCTAAATTAGTTGAAGGTATTGTAATATTTTGTTCTAATCTTTTTCCACTACCATTTGCAATATCATATATTTTAGATGGAATAGTGTAATCACTTTTTCCAACTATTTCTCTTTCTGCTTCTTCAAAAATAAAATCCATATCATCATAAATATTTAATATTTTCTTAATTTTTTTCCATTGTTCTTTTGTTGGAATTTGTTGTTGATTATTTCCTTTTATTTCATAAAGATTAATAAGTTCTCTACTTACACCAATTAATTCTCCCAATTGTCTTTGAGTTAAATTGCTTTTATTTCTATATTCTTTTATTAATTTACCAAATCTAATTTTTGCTTCATAAGTTTTATTTGGTCTTTTATCTATTTGTTTTGATATATTCATACTTTTAGGGAATCCTGACCCATATAACCACATAATAGTATCTCTTATTTCAAAACTAGCGTCTTCAATAGCACATGCTATTCTGTGAAAAGTACGACTTCCACCAAATGCTAATAAATACCCACCCGGTTTTAATACTTCATAACATTTTTTCCATGTATCTTTTTGAAAACTAACACCTGCATTATCCCAACCTTTACTCATAAAATTTAATTCATACGGAGGATCACAAATAACTGAATCAATTGAATTAGGTTTTATAACATCTAACATATCCAACATATTACCCTGATATAATTTATAATTTTCATTTTCACTGTATAATTTCATTTTTCTCCTCTTTTCTTTTTTGCCTATTCATTTCCTTTCTAAGCGATTTTTTACCCTTAGTGGTATAATTACCCTAATTTATTATTAAAGTCATTGTATGCCCCCTCAAAATCATTTTTAAGGGTATTCTCGGTTTTTGTTTCACTAACAATTCTTTTCACACTATTAAGATCGCCTAAAATCTTGTTAGCTTCATCACTTAAATATAATTTTCTTTTCTCTTCATCAATGTGATAATATTTAGTTTTTTTCTTCCAACTCATTTATAACCCTCCAATAACTTTTGCATTTCTTCAATTTCTTCTTGTGTTGCTTGTTTTTTTTCAGCTTTTTTATTAAACCATTTAGGCAACTTTTTTATTTTGCCGTTTTTTATATCTTCATCCACCCACATTTTAACTCTATCCTTCCAATCATCAACACCTTTCCAATTTGTTTTAACATAATGTTCAAATATTTTTTTGCTAACATCTTCCAATTCCTCTTTTGTGTAATTTTTAAAAACCGAAAGGCAATAATCAAGAATGTCGGTGGGTGTGGTGGGGTGGTGGTTAGGTATATTATTAACACTAACACTAACATTATCATTAACATTAACATTAACATTATCACTAACACTTACACTAACAGTTCCATTTGTTCCATTTTGTTCCATTTGATTTATCCATTTAATCTTGTTTTCACCTTTTTTATCAATTGTTTCTTCTATTGGAACACTTGTTCCATTTGTTCCATTTTCTTTTTCTTTTTCTTTTTTTCTAGTGTATTGATTCCCAGTGTGTCTTTTACCTGCCTCACTCCTTTTGTTAATTATATCTTCCCATTTATCCTCATCTCTATCAAAAGCAGTTTTAAAAGGAATAAATACAAGCTTTAAAGCACCATTTAATATTATTTTTTTATTAACATTATATTCATAAATTGCTTTAAAAAGTTTACCAGCTTGTTCATCACTTAGTTCATCTATTACTTCTTTTTGATCGTGATATAATATAAAGCTTTTTTTGGCCATTTTTTAACCCCCTCCTTATTTCTTTATAATTTCAAAAAAATCTTCAATTTCAGCGTTTGGATGTACGCTTTTAACCATACAAAAGGCAACTAGCTTTGAACAGTACCTAGATCCGCAAAGAATAGAGCTCATATATTCCCTCGCTATTCCTACTGTTTCGGCAATATAGCCTATCTTTCTACCTTCTAAAAATTCTTCTTTTTTTTCAATTTTAAACTTATACATTTTTCATTCCTCCTCTATCTAAAATTATAAACACAATACAAAAAAAATTAAATAAAATTAACAAGAAAAAAACAACTTTTTTAAAGTTGCTTTTTATTTTAGTAAACTATCTATACTAAACATATTGTTTCCACTTGTAACTTTTGGAAGCTCTCCGTTCCATTTTTCTATAAATTTTTCTTTAATAATATTTTCGGTTAAACTTTTTTGTTTTAATTCATTTGCTTCTTTCTCAGCTTTAGCTTTTACTAATTTTTTTTCGGCTTCAATTTTTTCTTTTTCTAACTCTTGTTTAGCGGTTAATACTTTTTGTTCTGCTACTTGTTTTTCCTCAATTGCTTTATTAAAGTCTTCGCTAAAGTTAAAATTAGTTATATTAAAATTATCAATTGTTAATCCGTATTTTTTAATTTTATTATCTAACTCTTTCATTGATTCAATGCTTACTTCATTTCTTTTAGTTATTAATTCTTCGGCGGTATATTTAGAGGTTACTGCTTTAATACTTTCTTGAATTGCTGGTTGCAAAATAACATCCTCATATTTGGTTCCTACATTTTTATATAATTTTGTTGCTTTTTTACCATCAATTTTATAATTTACCGCTAATTTCATGTTTACAAGTTGCAAGTCTTTACTTGAACTTTCAGTTTCAATTTCAGTTTTTTGAACTCTTATATTCATTTTTACTATTTTTTCAATAATAGGAATTTTTAAATTTACGCCTTCTTTTAAATTAGTATTTATTACTTTACCAAATCTAACTTTTATTCCAACCTCTCCACTTTTAATTGTTCTAAAGCTACCAAACAAAATAATTAATAATAATACTCCTAAAACACTAAATAAACTTATTTTTAAAATTTCTTTTTTATCTTTCATAATTCCTCCTTAAAATGGTAAATTCTCCGGTGATATTTCAACCGCATTAGAAATATTGTTATCTTTTTTATTTTGATTAGATTTATTATATTCTTCGTAGTCTACAAGAGTGCCGTCTAGTAATTTTACTTTTGGAATTTGTATATCTTTTAATTTGTCTAAAGATCTAAATTGTACTAACTTAGTTGCTACTCTTGTTTTACCTTCGTTATCAACATATTCTTCTAATCCAAAAACACCCGCACATTTTAATTTGAAAATTTGATTCCATCCTTTAGAAGTATCAAATTTAAAACCTTTATTTGATTTTTCTAACGCAGTTATAAAGCCTTTGGTGTAACCAAGATTTTCTTTTTTTAATGATAAATATCTAGTTGCACCAGTAGGCCACTTTTTTTCACTTAGTGTAATATTGTCATATTGCTTTTGAAAAAAGCCTTTTTGTTTATCATTACCATCTATATCAACGCAAATTTTTAAACTAGTATTATTTGTTTGAGTGGATGTATATAAACAAGCATCAGTTATAATAACCTCATGTCCGCCAAGTGCTAACACCTCTCTATCGCCCATTTCAATAGCATCAACCTCTTCCCAATCTTTTAAATCAAATCCTAAATTATTCATATTATTTATTCTCACTTTCTTCTTTTATTTTTTCTAAATTATTTATTACCTCTTTAAAATTATTGTTCATTACATTACCAGAGTTTTTTGCCATAACAATTTCAAATATTCCTCTCATTAACATATGAACAATCATTAAACAAGTAACACAAACAATTATTAAATTCCCATTAAGTTGCATTATTTTACCTCCTTATCTAATTCATAATATTCTCTTATTTTTTCATCAACTAATTTTAAATCATTTTCAATTTGTTCTTCATCAAATAAGCCTATCGGCGTTTTAACACAATCTTGTCCATTTGTCTTTAATCTAAATATGTAATTTCCATTATCAAACATACTTCTTAGGCATATTGTAAACATACCTTGAATATTAACTTTATCATCAAGTAACTTACCTATTGTTTTAGGTTTAACATTGCCTTCATCATCAGTATCTTCGTGCATTATTAAATATACTGTCTTACCACCTTCAACATTCTTAATACCATTGATAAGGTTAAAGAAATTGTTACCCATTTCATTGTATTTATCAAATCCCTTAACACTTGACTTGTTCATAAATTCATTAGTGATTAAGTAATTAGCATCATCTATTACTATTACCTTTTTATCCGTATGTTCAATTGCTTTTAGTATAGTTGCATAGTCATCAACCTTTGGTGCTTCTAAATCACTTTTAAATGGCAATGGCTTACCTAAAACATTAGCAATTGCTATTTCTTCTTTCTTAAAATTTCTTAAACTTGCTGATTTACCAGAACCAGACTTTCCAATAATTAATACTGGTACACTTTTCATATTTTTTTCTCTCCTATTCTCTAATATTTTTATAACTTCATTTTTTAAATATGGCACTTCAATTATTTGGTAATTCTCAATATTTTCACTAAACCATACTATAAACATTTCTTCAAATTTCAAATTGGTGTATTTTTCAACTATGTATTTGTAGATAGATAATTGTATTGCATAGTGTGTTAATGTGTCGTCCTTCAAATGTGATAAAGGAACTTTCATTTTTTTAGCATATCTTTCGTTTTTGTGTATATCACTGTTTGTCTTATAATCTACTAATACAAGCCCATCTGTTAATTTATTTATGAATAAATGATCTATTGCTGAAGCAATGTCATATTCTTCACTACCTATTACATATTCATCTGCTAAGTGTTCTAATCTATTTTTATAGTCATTATAAAAATTATCTGCCTGACTAAATATCCATAAGAATGTTTGTTTTTGAGGCTGTGTATATAATTGTTTATCTATCATTTGTATTTCTTTATTCCAACAACTTTGCACATATTCATGACATATAGAGCCTTTTTTACACGCCCATTCATTTTTTTGTTTCCATTCATCTAATACTTCTTGAACTGATTTATTATTTTTAACAGCAGACTTTTCAGCCATTTCTTGTTGTTTAAATTCTTGTGCATATTCCTCAATTAATCTAGTTACTGACATACCAACTCTTTTGCCTTTATATTCATAATGATGGTCTTTTTCAAAAAATTTAAAATCACCAAACGCCTTATTTAACTCTTTTAAATACTCTTCCTTTGTCATTACTTGCCCCTTTCATTAAGAATGGATTTAATGTAACCTGACAAAGTTAAGTTTTTTTCTTTGGCTTCTTTTATAAGTTGCTCTTTAAATTCTTTTGTTGTTTTAAATATAATCGTTGTTTCCATTTATATACCTCCTATATAAATTATAACATTTTTTTATACTTTTTCAATACTTTTTTAATACTATTTTAATACTTTTTTAATATTATCTTTAAATTCCTCTAGGTCATTTTTGTAAATCCAAGATCCGCACCAAGTACACATTGTTCGATTATATTTTGCTGTTGGAGTTATAATGATTGAATGGCCACACTTACAATATCTTTTGTATTTAGATAATTTAGTTAATAACTCAGGTGATGTATTTTGTTTTCTTTTCATTTGCTTAACTCCTTTACATAGTTTTATTTTTTATATTATTCGCCTAATTCTAATCTTTCAATTTGTAACTCTAATTTTCTCGAATAAGTTTTATAGTGTTTCATTTCTTTGTTAAGTTCTAACAACTCTTTATCTTTTTCTCTAATTATTTTATTTAGATTTTTACAAGCTTTTTTATATTCTTCAATCACTTTTTGCCATTCTTCAGGAGTTCTTAATGTTGCTCTTTTCATTTTCTATCCTTCCTATTGTTCTATTAATTTTATATGCTTGTATATCAACTAATTTTTCTTGATCAATTTCATATTTAGTCTCAATTTGGCTTAACAACACATACACATCCGCTAATTCCTCGGTAATATGGTCAAGTGAATCATAACCACCTTCATCTAATAATATAGCTTCTTGTAATTCATAAACCTCTTCACTCAATTTTTTTAATTGATTTTTTAATCCATAATGATCAAATATTTTTAATAATTTTTCATCCATTATCTCATCTCCTTAAATTCATAATTATCTTCAACATACGATTTATAATCATTATATTCTTCAAGTAATTTATCATACTCAATTATTAAGTCTCTTAACATTAAATCAATATCTTTTTCATCATATTTTGTTAATGTTATTTCTTCAACTTTTTTTTTCATTTTTTCATCTAATTTCATTTTTACCTCCCACTATAATTTTAACACCAATTGTAAACAAAGTAAACATTTTTGAAAACAAAAAGAACAAAAATTATTTTTTTGTCCTCTCTAATATTTTTTTATTTTTTTTAATAATATTCATTCTATTAACATATTCATTTGGATTATGTTTTTCCAAATAATGTAGTTCTTGATGGTTAGTTGGTGAAAGTAAAAAACTTTCTTCATATATAGTATGATGCGTAATATGATAGGGCGGATCGTGATGCAATTGAAGAGTATAATCTTTATATTTTTTCATATTGTACATATCTACCTTGCCACATTTTAAGAATAATTGATATTTTACTTGTTTAGTGTTAGCCTTGCTTCTTTTTTTACTCATTATTTAACTTTTAATTTTTGCCCCACATATATTAAATTTGGATTTTTTATATTATTCAATTTAACTAATTGATTTACATTTGTTCCATATTTTTTTGCTATTTTGCTTAAATTATCTCCACTTTTAACTATATAATATTCTATTTTAGGTTTAGGTGCTAGTATTTGATTAACTTTATTTTGGATTTCTTGATAATTATAACCTGCTTGTGTTAATCTTTTTTTTCTATCCGCTCCATTACCCCATTTACCATTTATTACTTCTTTTGCAATTTCTTCAACACTTTTCTTAATTGATGAAGGTTGTGGCTGATTACCAATTATATTATTATACATATAATTCATGTCTACATTGCCATTAATTCCATTAATATGTCCTTTATCACTATATTGCCATATATCATAATTAGAGCTAATATTTGGCTTGTTAGTACTATACTTAGCACACCATATACTATAACCATAACTTGCTATCGTAGATATTTGTAAATAATTTTTAAACCAATTTTCATTAGCATATACACCTGCTTTATAACCCACATTTTTAATTTGTTTACAAAATTCAAGTGCAAAATTTGTTAACATTGTTTTACCTAATTTAATTGTGCTATCATCTTCCATATCTATATAAACACAAAATGGCTTTCTTGATATTTTAGATAGCATTCTTTTGGTGTGGTCAACCTCACTTTGTATACTTTCATTACCACCCAAATTTAAAGCATAAGAATAAATATATATGCCAAAGGGTATATTATTATTAATACATCCATTAACATTTTTTATAAAGTAACTATCATCTTGCCTAGCTATGTTATCTCCATAACCTAATCTTATTATAGCAAAATCTATTTGTGATTTAACCTTACACCAATCAATCACGCCTTGATGACTTGATACATCTATTCCTTTTAACATATTATTCCTCCTCTAATAATGGTAATATAGCACTTATTCCAGTTGAAACAGCACTTATTACTACGCTTATTAATATTTTTTCGTTGGTTTCTAATATATTATTTACTGCAAAAAAGCCAAACAAAGAACCTAAAGATGCTTCAATAAAAGTTCTAAAAATTCTATTATTCCATAATCTTCTAAACTTCATTTTTATTCTCCTATTCTTTTTTAATAAAAGGCTACAACTTTAGTTACATAAATAGTAGTTCCAGATACGCCATAAGCATTGTTTGCACTAACTGCTATTCCTGTCGAACTAACTACCGAAAGTGAAGTACCACTTATACTTATATAAGTCAAAAAAGTATACAATACTGCATCGTTTCTATGTGAAAAAGATAATTGGTGATTGCTTTCTCCAGCCATTACTATATCTGTCTTTG
>Ga0247609_10006262_pt1 | contig 11491 bp, 21 predicted proteins | sample 172DNAGHGlowgp2_FD_193487 | JGI IMG/M metagenome (GOLD analysis project Ga0247609, IMG submission 193487) | Sheep rumen microbial communities from Palmerston North, Manawatu-Wanganui, New Zealand - 1728 DNA GHGlow gp2 | ecosystem: Host-associated > Mammals > Digestive system > Stomach > Rumen ... | reverse complement strand
GTTAAATTCAATCATTTTCTATTAAAATTTTATAATTACACTCTGTTAAAATATTATCTCCACACTCTAGCAAAATAGCGCAATCTCTTCTTTCTTTAACTAAATTGTCAAAGTCTGATTCATTGCAACATCCACAATTTCTCATAGTTTAATTGTTTAAGTTCTGGCGTTTACAACTCTATCATTATATGGATTACCATCATGTAACTATAGATATTCAATATCAGTACGTCTAGCGTCTTGTTCAGCAACTGCTTCTCTATAGGTTCTTTCAGTTCTAGCTTTAAACCAGTTAACTTCATTCTCCATTTGAGCTTTTTGTGCCTCTAATTGAATTTTGGCTTCATTAAGTTGTTCCACTTTCTTCTAAAGTTGTTCTGCCTATTTTTGTACTTGTTGTAATTCTTGCTACATCTATTCGTTTTGTTGTTGAAGCTGTTGCATTTGATTCATTTCTTCTTTTTGTTTCTTGATTGCTTTCTGCACTTTGCTTCTAAAATCTGAAACACTCTTTGTCGTAATTGCATCTACAATAAGTTCTGGACCCATTATTTGAGATTTAATTAAGTCTGGAACTATTTGTTTTAATTGCTCTAACTATCGAGTAATATCGGAACTTGTTACAATATGAATATCCCAATCACTTATTGTGAAATATTCAGGTAGGGCTGTAAAAATTCTTTGGTATTTATCACCTAAAATAATAGTCCCTGTTAGTCCATTCTTAAATACTATTTTAGCTAAATTTAAGGCATCTAATAACATTTCTTCTACTACTACATCCATCTACTGATAGTATTGTTTTGTTATAGTAAAAGAGTTATTTACAGATACTTGAACATTGGTCACAGCATCTTTTTGCTAGATACCATTTAATCTTTCTCTAAATACACCAGTAATAGATGAGGCTGTTTGTTCTACAGAATCAATTGCTATTTGAATAGCTTGAACTGTTTGAGCTTTGATTGTATCATCATATCCGTTAAATATAGTATTTATAGGAGCTTGTCCTCCACCAAGTCTTCCTTCCTACGAAGTATCAATTGGTGCGATTCCAGACTTTTTATAAGCTAAGAATTTCTATAATCTTTCTGGAAGATTTACTCCTAAGAACTTTGGAAGCATTGATACGTCAATCCAGTCTCCAACATTACCAGAACTTGCAATTAGATTATCTCTATAAAAATGTAATAAATTATATTTATCTTGAAGAGAAGCACAAGCTAATACTAATGAATAAGGTTCAGAACCTCTATTAGTAAAATAAACACCATTTACTGTTAATGAACAATAACTAGGGTTATCTTGACTTCTTATAACATTTTCATCCTTACCATAAAGTATATAAATACTCTCACCAATTCTAACAGTTTTATATCTCTACATAACATGATTCTTATCTGTTTTAATCCATTCTACTTCATACACAGGAATTAACTTATAATTATATGTATTATAAGGTCCTGTCGGATATCCTGGTACTAATTCTTTACCTGCTTGTAATCCATCAGTTTGAGGAGTTCCGTCTGCATTAGCAAAAGAACGAATATAATAAGTAGATGTATCAAAAGCATCTTGCCATGATTCATTTATTAAATCTAAATCAGCTTTCTTTAACTTTTTACCGTATGTATTTAATATCTATGGTTTAGTTAACCACTTTCTTACAACGACACGATAAGAATCTTTAATGTAAGGAGATTCTGGATTTTTATCAATAAATGTATTTAATGGATTCAAAACTTCAATAGAAACATTATTATTAGCAACTGTTGGTTTAACTCTATAAAAAGTGTAACCTGTAATTAATAAATCTAATAATAATTTTCTAAGTTTTGTAATCATATCTGTTTCTCTCGATTGCATAATATACTCAATAACATCTTGAGCAGCAACTTCATATTGAGATATAAAATTCTAATCTAAGTCTTCTATCAGTTTATCTATATCTTGTTGAACTGAATTATCAACAATCTATCCTTGTTGACCATTCTGTATAAATTCTAATAATTTATTTTTTAGTCGCTTCTATAAGAAATCAAATACTTCTTTATTTATTTTAATTTCTTTTTCACGAGTAATTTTACTTAAAGTTGCAGAGTCTTTACAAGTTACCTTAGGAAGTATAGGTGTTCCTAAATATTCTCCAACTAAGGCATCTATGTGTTTTTTAATTAATGGAATAAACTCAACAGATGTTGGATTACCAATTCCATAATTTTCTTCGAGATATCTATACTAGTCAGCATCCATTTTTCCATTATAGTAATTGTATGCTTTTTGTAAATCCCATTTTGGATATACTAGCTCTGCTATAGTCTTATTAGTATAATCAATTAATTCTTGGTCTTTCATTTGCAATTACATCTTGAATCAATTGGACAACCATTATCTGGATATACCTTATAACCTAGGAACCATTTTATATGGTCCCAACCTCGGTCTCTTAATTCTTGTTTAAAAAATTTTAAGAATTTCTCACCTTCGAGTTGTGCAGAAATATTTATAGGTTTATCATCGTTATTCATTCCTAAACGAATATTATATCCTAATGGTTTTAACTTTGTTATTTTTAAAGTTCCAACATATCTTTTATTATATACTTCACTAATTGCGTCTAGGATCACTTGTTCTGTTATATCCATCATAATATGTGTCTGGGTAAATATTATATTTAGGAACGTTATTATCTTTTTTAGGAATTACTCCAAATTTACGTCTTCCATATTCATCCTTATACCAACCAATATCTTGCCACTCTTTTTCAGACTCTGGCTCTAAATCAGTAGGTCTAATTCCTGTCAATTCTTCATCTGCAAGCTCTGCCATTCCCCAGGCAGCTATAATATCGAATTTACCTTTTTGTTCATCCGAATATCTTGTAGCCTAATCTAAAAATTCAGGGAACCATATTTCATCACAGTAATCATCGATAAAATCTCGAATCAAGTCTGTTTGGTGTGCAATAATTGCAGGTGTTGCAGGTGTACCAATTGCTTTACTATGTTTACCATTTGGATCTGGATATGTTGCTTTAGGTCTAGCCATTAAATATCCTAACATTCCGTTACTCTACAACCATGTTTTCATAGATAGACGTGTAGCCTCGATGTTACCTCTACAATTATAGTACATCATCATCTTCAAAGCTGTCTAATATGCTTCACGTTCATTGTCAGGTCTATCCATATAATAAGCAACATATTGAGGAGGTCTAGTTCCAAAAGCTCTTCTTTTAATAACTATACAGAATTTAGAAGGATCTTTTGTTAAATCAGATGTTTGTTCTTCACCAATATCGATAGAGTCTATTCCAGCAACATATAAGTTTCTCATTTCATTATATGAAATTGGATTTCCATCTTCATCAGTTGTAGCTCCAGTCTCCCATAAAGGTTTTTCTATAATATGTACTTTACCTTCGTTTCCTGGAACCCATCTAACTCCAGATACATTATTCATATCTCTGACCTTACCTCCTTTATATATAAATTGGAGTTCTCCATTTTGTATTTTTGGACCTTCTTTCAAAAGTCTTATTCTAGTAATCTAGTCTGTTAACAGAACCTTATTAAATTTGTTAGTTCCTTCAAGTGCGAAAGCTTCTTCTGCTGTATAACAGAACTCTGCACAATATTCAACTAATTTTTTAGGAGTGGATTTACGTTTATCTCTTTCTTTATCATAAAATTCTTCTCTAGCTTTTTTATCATCACATACACCCCTTTCATCAACAAATCCTTTTTTATAAAGAGCTGTATATGCTGGAATAAAGAAGCAAGTATATACCCAAGTTCCATCAGGTGTATAATTATGATAAAAAGGTAATATATCTACAGATTCTGGATTATAATACATATCAATAAGTCCTGCCATTTGTGGACCTGTGTCTCCACCTGTTCCACCGGCAACTATTACTCCGATTTTATTACCACCAAGCGTTGTTAAAGCTTCAGCCTTAACGAAAGATTTACTAAAAATTGGATTAGAACCTGCCTCTTCAAGAATTAACAAGTCAGCACGGTCACCACGAATCTTTGAATCTTTCTCTGCAATAATACCTTCAATCTAAGACATAAATCCATCTTCTACTTTCTGTCCGTTTTTAATTTTATAGAAAGATGCTCTCTTTTTTAACTAAGAGTCAATAGCTTGACGAAGTTTAAAGAAGCCTAAATCTGTTTCATCGTTTAAAAAAGTAAGTTCATTCCATACTTTTTCTAAAGATTTTTCAACATAGTTAGAATTAAATGCTGTTAAGATTGAGTTACTTGCTCTATGACAAGAATATTCATTTGCTATTAACGCAGCATTAATTTCTGAGAATCCGATACCACGACTTTTCATAAGTCCACAATTTCTATGCAATGTTCTACATAATTCATAATAATGAAAGAACTCATATTGATATGTATAGAAATTAGGATATATTGCAAGTCTTGATGTACCAGCTTTTTCAACATCTGGATTAGGAAGCTAATAATAATTTAAAAAGAAATAGTGTGGGCCTGTTACAGTATAACCGTTTACAGTGTAACCATTGATACATCGCTTATATTCTTCGGTCCAAAAGTCATGATATAACTTTGAACCAAATTGATATTGACAATAATGTCCAGTTTTAAGTTTTGTATCTCTAGCTTCTGTAAACCAATTTGGATTAAAATCTAATCCTTTATCTTTTGTTATAGGTCTATATCCTGTTATTTCATAAGAAAGTCTTTTATCGAAGAATTTTATTTCTTGGTCAATAGGAACATCCCATTTTCCAGAACGATATTTTTCTTTAACTTCTTCAGTAATTTTATGATATTCAGCATCTTCTTTTTCTTTAGTTTTATTAACTACATCAACAAGTTGCTGAATTTCATCAGGAACCTAAACCTTTTTAGGTCGTCCTCTTTTTCTTTTAACCTCCATACATAAATCCTTCTGTTGCTCCACCTCTTAACTTCGAATCTTCTGCCATTTCTTTCTTAACTTGACCTTCAAGAGTTTTCAATTCATCATTGACTTTTGATAATTGAGAGATTTCAGCCATAATATCTTTTACCTTATATAAAGGTTTACCTGTCTGTAAATCTCTTTCTTGTGGGTCAATGTTTTCAAAATAATCTGTAAATTTATCTACCGTCTTTTGAGCAGCGTGTAGCATTCTTATAGTTCGATTACTTTCTTGTAAATCTCTATATTTTCTACACGCGGCTCTAAAGTTCGGATCGTTGAACTCTTCTTCAGAAAGTCCAGAGTCTTTCAAGGCTTCCTAGTGTCGTTCTTGTTCAGAGAAGCCAGAATAGATTGATTTCCAATCTAACGCTAGCCATATATAAGTAAACTCACGAAATGCTCGTAAGTGTTCCACACCGTGTGGGTCTTCTTTACATTTATTTCTTTCATTCTACATTAAGACTGCAAACTCCCTTACTAAAAGAATCTGGCTGTCTTCAAGTTCAACTTTCCCTGTCTTATTATCATATTGAAATATATGTAACATAATTATTTAATTAAATTCTTCCAATTCCAGATTTTCCACCGTGTCCTTTTGGATATCCACTTATTGAACCAATTCTTCCAATTGAAGATGCTTTAGCTCCTCTGTGGAATCTTTTTTGTTTTTCTCCACCAAATGCTGTTGCTTTATAAGTTACTCCAGCTTTTTGTCTATTTTGCATTCTACCAGTTTTACCTGTTGCGTGATGTCCTACAAGTCCTACATTTGTTGGTTTCTTTTTACCTTCGTCACCAAATGCTGTAAACTTATTAGGTTTATCATGTGTATTTAATTGATGAGTTCCATTAGCATTAAATGCTCTGCGTCCACCCCATCTTCCAGCATGGTTTGTAGAAACAACATTAGCTCCTTTTTCTTCACCAAAAGCTGTATGTTTATTTCTGTTCATAGCACCACCCTTAGCAAACATTTCAGTAAGAATGTCTTCCATTATGCCACCTGCTTTATGGAATTTTAATCCACCGCAAGCTTTCTTGGATTTACCTCCACCACAATTTTTCATAACTTTTTGGCATTTCTTACAAACTTTACCTCCAGCTTTGAAATATGCCATTTCGTAACCTTCTGGACATTCACCTTTTAATCTCTTAATATAATTTAATTTAGCACCATTACGTGCCATAGTAGCTTGCTCTTGAGGAGCACCACCTTGCATTTGATTCATAACTTGCATAATCATTTCTGCAATTTGTCCTGCTTGTGGGTCACCTTGCTATGCAAGCTGCATAATCTATTGAATTTGAGCAGTAGCTTTTTGATCACCTTGCATAGCTGCTTGTACTAATTGAATAATTTGTTCTTGTGGGTCTCCTTGTGGAGCTGCTCCACCTGCTTGATATTTTTGTGTCATTTTTTCACCTGTTTTCTGTTCTTCAAGTTTTGTTTTAAATGCATTATCAAATGCTGTATTTGCAGCACTTCCTTTAGTATATACTTGTCCTAATAATTCTGACATACGTCTTAAATCTCCTAAATCTCCTCTGTGAATAACATTACCTGGATTTATCGTCTAATTGAACCAATCTGTTACAGCTTTTTTCTTTGTTTCATTTGTAAACCAGTCGTCTCCAAATAATCCAGAAATATTTGTGTTTAAACTACGTCCTATTAATCCAGAGTTATTTCCTATTGCATCCAATATATTATCTCCAGATATTTTGTGACCATAAGTTCCTCTTAAAGAATTTCTCCAGTCTCTAAAATCTGCTCTAGAGAAATTACTTTGTGCTGGAGTAAACTAAGGAGTATTTTTTGAAGGAACATAATTACTTATACTACCTAAGTCTTTATTATCACTTGTACGATATAAATTTCCAACAGTACGTCCATTAGAAACACCATTTGTAGTTCCTGATCCTTCAACAAAATAATTTTGGTTTATAGATGTTCCATCTCTTAATGTTGTTGCAGGAGATGTACTGGTAATCGGTTGAACTTTTGATAATCTGTCAGAAGCTTTTTTGTAATTATCAGCTGATAAACTTTTACTCAAATCTATCCAACTATCATTACTTCCACGTTTTCTTGCATGATACGTTCCGTTGTTAATACTATATTCCCAGTTATTATCTCCATTTAAATAAAAAGTACTCATAATTATTTAATTTTAATTAAGTCTTTAGTATTAAAAACAGCTTCTTGCATTTCACCAGTTGTTGTGAACCATCTGCATTTAATACCTTTTAAAATCGGTTCTTTATTATCTACTTTATTTTTAAATATATATGTTTCTTTCTTTAAGACCAACATTGTTGGCTTATTAGGAATGTCCTACTTTAAAGTAACGACATCACCTGGCATAAAAAATATTTTATCAGTTATTTCCATCGTTCATTAAATTTTTAAATCTTTCTGCTAAACCAATATTTACTGTAATCATAATACTATGTTCATTCACAAGTACTAATCCTTGACCATAGAATGGTACAGGAGTTTCTGATGGTTTTCTCCACATAACTACGTCACCTTCTTTAAGGTATTTACATGTGGGTCCTACTTCTTGGACTACACCATAATGTATGAATGATTCCTCTTCTTCCCATTCCCCAGTTTCATGTGATTTATTTTCAATTGGAGCTAAACCTCCACTAACCATAATTAATTTACCTACTTTTTCAATTTTTTGGAATGGGTTTTGAGCGAGTTCTTTAATTAATACACCTTCATATAAGGGTTTAATTTCTAATTTATTTAAATCATCTGTTAAACCTTTAGTGTATTCTTCAATGAATTTTTCACGTTCATTAAGTTTATCCATATAGCTTTGAACTCTTTCATTGTATTTATCTCTAGCTGTATCTAAAGCCACTTCTTTTAAATCTTTACCTCCTGACATATCAAACATTTCTCTTCCTTCTGATTCTACGCCAGCTACTGTTTCATACACTTGCATTGCATTGTTTTTAGCGAGGTTCACCTCGTGTCCATTAATTCTTGCCATATTATTTCATTTACCATTTATGTGCGGGACAGTGTGCAGTATTCAATGTTGTTTTAGCTTTTAATCTGCACCCACATCCTTTAAAATAACCATCTTTCTTAACTGTACTTGTTTCATCTGTTTCTGGATTTACCCATAGACTAGGATTACATATGCCACCAACAGTGTCTTTAAATAAAGGGCATTTGTGACAAATTTCTAATCTCACCTCTGAGATACTTTTATTTAATCCTAACATTTCATTTACATGACCTTTTATAATTTTTCCTGCTTCCATAAAAATTAAGTTTAAATAAGAATAGTATTAATCCGTTCGACACCAAATTTTTTACACGCTGAAATATATAATGTCTATTATCTAAGATTACGTCTATTAGGATTAATACTCTATTCTCTTATATTTACTCATTTGTTTTTGATGTATTAATTCTCTCTTATAATGTCTAAGCATTTGTTCTACTTCATTTTTAAGATAAGGTAAATGATATATTGTTTGTTTACCATTATGATCAAAATGTACTAAAACTAAATCTTTTATTATAAACTCTGGATTTAATTTTTGAACCATCCAAGCATACATAGATAATTGTAAATTATAATGAGATAAATCACAATCGTCTAGTTTGTTTAACGGATATAACATTTTAGCAGTTTGTTTAGTACGAGTATCAAACCCTCCTTTTGTTTTAATTTCCTTATTAGTTTTCCAATCACAAATAGTTATTTCATTTCCGTTTTTTACTAATAAGTCAATTTGTCCTGCTATTTTTAATATTCCATCATCGGATGTTCTTGATATTAAATATTCTGGATATACACCATTTTCTAAGTCTAAATTTGTACGTCCTTTATCACATACAAATTTTCCACCTATTCCAAACTTCTTAAGGGAAACATTTGCTCCCATTTTATACATACTATTTTCTAATTCAGCATGTATTTTAGTTCCTCTCTCACAAGATTCTTGTTTGTTTCTATACCATTCGTCTAATAAATCTTGTTGAGTTTTATTAAAGGTATTAATTGGTATATCATACATATCTAATATCTCTATATTAAATTTATGAGTATCTAATAAAGATTTTTTCTCTATTTTCCAATCATCTGCTGGTAATAATTTCTCAAGAGCTTTATACGCACTCCAGAAATTTTCATCAAACGGTTGACCATATTTTCCAATTAAAGTAGTAACCGAGATATATTTTTCATTATCATCTTCATTCCAGTATACATGTTTTTCTTCATTAAAACATACTGAACCATTCTTTTTATCAACGTTCATTTTTTAAATATAATTTTTTCTCTAATTCAGGATAATCCATAATTGTTGAAATCTTCTAAATGTTAGGAGCTATAATTGAGTTATAATATCCTAAAGGATATACTTTCTCTTTTTTATATAAAATAAGAATAAATCCTATAGGTGCGTTTATTCCAGCTATTGGGTATATTGCTGCACTCTTAGCTTTACACATCTCAAGTCTATGTACAAACTTTGGAAAATCTTGTTTAGCACTATCCAGATCATTTATTCTAATAAATTTATCAAGATAGATTTTATTAAGTTCATCCTCAAAGTATACATAATCTAAATCTTTCCAAATGTCAGATAAAGGTTCTGTTTCAAAACCATTAAGTTTTTCGGTAATAGCTTTTATAAATAAATAACTATAACCTTGCAAACTCTTTTTTGTGTTATGGTATCCAATTAATAATACATCATAACATTCGTCGTCTTTTTCCTAAATATCTTTTATACAGTTATTAAGTAAAGGTGCAGTTTCTAATGCATACTACTCTGACATGTAGTCTCTTCTTTCAACAAAAGAAATATAATCTTTAATCATTGTTTCGTTTCTTACGGTTATAAAAATACTGCTGCAAATTAAAGCTAAAATAACAATAATACATTTACTGTTATTTTTTAATAATCCGAGTATCTTTAACCATAAGTTTAAAAGTAAATCTAAATTCATTTTCTGTAATTTGTGACAATAAAATTTAAAATAAAAATCTTTGTTAGTTTTAAGTTTACTTTATGTCATTTTCATATTTTTCGTATAATTCATTTTGAACTAAGCAAATTTAATATTAATTTTGTAATAATCAAAATGATTTATATAATTAATTATTGTTATTTGTGTGAAATATGAAAATTGAAATTTAAGTAAAATTTTAATAATTTACGAATTAGTAAAAATGAAAATAGTGTAATTAAAATAAATATATTAATTGAAAAAATAGATTATGGCAAAGGAAAATTAGTCTACAGGTAACTTTGGTGTAGGAACTTCATGGACTCCTACAGTAGTTAGCCCTGCTGCCAAAGAATGGGCAAATAAAGAAAATACAGATTGGAGACTCACTCCAGCTTCTAGATCTAAAGTAGCTGGAGGCGCTACAAGAAGTACTGCTGTAAGGAGAAAACCAGAAAGTAGCGAAGAGTATACGAAAAGAAGAATAAAAGAAGAAACCAAAAGAACTTGGAGAAGTGATGCTGCAGATATTTTGCATGGAATAGGTGAAGGTGTTTTGTCTTTACATCCTTATACAGCAATTCCATATTTTGGAGCTAAGGTAGGAATGGATTTTTTAAATGGAAATTATGGATGGTGGACAGCTTTAAATGCTTCAATTCCTTTATTTCATTTATCTCCACAAGCTGTAGGATTAAGAGAAGCTACTAATGTTGCATTAGAAGATGCTGCAAATGCTGGAAGTAAAACTGCTAGAAACTGGAGAATTGCTAGAGAAATTAATTAGGCTACTAAACATGATCCATATAATATCTCTGTTGCTCATCCTACAGTTTATAGAACTTCAGCTAAAAATTATTATGATTGGATGAAAGGAGAAATATAGGTTGATCCAATTCAATAGAATGAATCAGGACTAACGTCTTTAAAGTTTTTTGAAAGACCTTCTAAAATAACTGAAGCTGAACGATTAGGAATACCTAAAGGAGAAAGAAATTTAACGATAAGTGAAAGAGATTATCCTGTTGGTACAGCTCAATAGTATATTAGAAAAGGAGCAATAGCTAGAATGGATGATAATTCTAGATATGCTAGTGAAATGTTTAAAAAAGGAGACTTTGAAAGAGTTCATTTAGATGAAACTATTAGAATACCCGATGAGTTTAGTCCAGATGGATATCACTTACATGCCAAAACAAAAAGAAATTATTATTTTAGTGAAACTGATCCATATGCTGATAATAGACTAAAAGGAAATTGGAAAAATATACTTAAATATAATGATCGTGAAGGAGATATTTTAGGTAAAGATTTACCTAAAGAATTTTATGATTATTTAGAACAAATAAAAGATACAGAAATACATCCTGATTTTACAAATTTAAAATCAAAAGATGTTATATATCCATATAAACGAACAAATTTATTCGGTTCGAAAATAGGAGAACTTAAAGCTAGTGAAATATAGTCAAAATACGTTCGTGATTTTAGATAGTATTTAGGTCATTTAGGATATAATACATCAAATATATCTGATCATCAAATACTTTAGTTACTTACAGA
>Ga0247609_10006260_pt1 | contig 11493 bp, 7 predicted proteins | sample 172DNAGHGlowgp2_FD_193487 | JGI IMG/M metagenome (GOLD analysis project Ga0247609, IMG submission 193487) | Sheep rumen microbial communities from Palmerston North, Manawatu-Wanganui, New Zealand - 1728 DNA GHGlow gp2 | ecosystem: Host-associated > Mammals > Digestive system > Stomach > Rumen ... | reverse complement strand
ACTGGCCATCACGGGTCAGGAAGCGGTGTGGTACAACGTGTGGACAAGCCTGGGACTGAGCGACAAGCAGGTGCGCAGCTACTTTACCGGTCCTGCTTACTTGCCGTGGCACCGCATGGCCAACATAGACGGCTGGTGCGGTCCCTTGCCCAAGCAATGGCTCGAAGGGCAGACCGTCTTGCAGCAACGCATCGTGGAGCGCGAGCGGGCTCTGGGCATGCGTCCCGTGTTGCCTGCTTTTGCGGGGCATGTCCCTGGGGCGCTGCGCCAGCTGTTCCCCGATGCCGATATCCAATCACTCTCCTCCTGGGCGGGCTTTGACGAGCAGTACCGCACCTACTTCCTCAACAGCGAGGATCCGCTATATAGCCGCATCCAGCGACTGTTCCTGGAGGAGCAGACCCGCTTGTTCGGCACCGACCACATTTATGGCATCGACCCCTTCAACGAGGTGGATCCACCCAGCTTTGAACCCGATTATCTCAACAAGGTGTCGCGCCACATCTATGAGAGCCTCACCGCTGTTGATCCCGATGCCGAGTGGTTGCAGATGGCATGGTTCCTCTATTACCAGCGCAAGGATTACACGCCCGAGCGCACTCGTGCCATGCTCACTGGTGTGCCCCAAGGCAAGATGACCATGCTCGACTACTACTGTGAGTACAAGGAGATGTGGCGAGAGCACGAGGGCTTCTACGGCCAGCCGTTCATCTGGTGCTACCTGGGCAACTTTGGCGGTAACACCAATGTGCAGGGGCGTGTCAAGGAAGCTGGCCAGCGCATCGAGCGCGCCCTGGCCGAGTGTGGTGACAACCTAGTGGGCATTGGCTCGACACTCGAAGGGCTCGACGTGCAGCAGTTCCCCTATGAGTATATACTGGAAAAAGCATGGGACTTTGCCAAAACCGACGAGCAGGTGGTGAATGAGCTCGCCGACCGTCACTCTGGCAATGAGAACCCTGCTGCCCGCCAGGCCTGGTCGCTGCTTTATCATAATGTGCTCGATATCACTCCAGGCAACTTTGCCGCACCCCTGCCTTGCTCCTATCCCGTCATGGACAAGGAGAGCCGCACCGTCAAGTATAATCCATACGACCTGCTGACCGTGTGGGACAATCTGCTGGCACAAGACCGTGTCACCACCGATGCGATGACTATCGACCTCGTGTGGGTAGGACGGCAACTGCTTGGAGACCTTTTCCTTGTCGAAAAACAGGCACTTGACAAAGCCTTGACAGAGAAGGACAAAGACGCTTTCTACGACCACAGCAACCGGATGATTGAACTCCTTTCTGACCTGGATGACCTGAATAGTCATCTACCACATGCGTCGCTGGCACAGTGGCTGGAACAGGCACGGGATTTGGGCACAACCGAGCAGGTCAAAGACTACTATGAAATGAATGCCCGTCGCCTGATTACCACGTGGGGTGGGAGCCTGAATGATTATGCCTGCCGCAACTGGAGCGGCCTGATGTGGGATTACTATGCCAAGCGCTGGAGTATCTACATCAAGGATGCCAACGTTGCCCTGATTTCGGGAATGATTTTTGACAAGGATGCCTGTAACGAAGCCATCGACAAACTGCAATCCAAGTGGGTCATTTCGACCGAAAAAGACTTTCAAGGGAAGATAGAACAGGATGTCCTGGCCCATTGCCGCCAACTGCGCGACAAATACTGCCAGCAATTCGCCGACTGGGGCCACCGCTAACGTGAATCCGCACAGGACTGATAAAACGGCACGGTTCTTGCTTGATGGGATGGTGTATGTTTATCTATACTTATACCGAAGCTGAAGGAACCGAGTCACAGCGCGTGGCTGGGGAAATCGACCATGTCATGAAACCAGCCTTTGGCGACAGGCCAGGAGCCAATGGGCACGAGGCCACTGGCCCACGGCTGAGCGCAAGGATGCTGCAAGAGTATGAGGCGGCACACAGCCAACTCATCAATGGGGTGGTCACCCCCGAGATGGTTGAACTGGTGGACATGGGCAATTATGGCGTGGGACTGAACGTGAAATCGCCCTGTGGACTGACATTATGTCATGCCGTGCAAGGATCCAATGTGCGTGCCCGCATCGATATCGAGGACCTGCACTACCACCAGCAGTGGAGTGGTGCTCCCATGGAGGTAATCGACCGTGGACGCGTGGTGGAGGCCTCACGTGTGTTTCTGGAACATGCTCCCGCATGGCGCGAACAACTCACCGCAGCCTTCAAGGCCGACAGCAAGGGTGTGAAAATGCGCAACATGGCGCTGAACAACATGGATGCCTACCTGAAACGCTACTTTGACGGAACGGGCATAACCTACCACTTTGACAAACGCCATGCCGATGGGCACAAGGCTCGTCTGCTCATTCACCTGAACCGCTACAAGACCCTCGACCTAGCCATCCCCCACGACGATTTCATCAACCATCTGGATCTGGTCAAGCCCTACATGGTAGAGTTTGCCTATATGGCTCGTGATGGACGCTTCACCGTGCGCGGCGAGGTGCGTGACGACTGGCAGGAAGCACCACAGCCCACGACTCAAGCGCCACAGGCCACCACCGCACAGCCCCATGGCATCAAGGGGTGGTTACACCGCCTGGTGGATGGTGGCAGCGCAAAAAACACTGTCCCGGTGCCCCGTAGTGCCTTGCAGCAACAGGTGGATGAACTCATGCAGGGCAAGGGCCTGCACTATCACCTCACCGAGGTCGAGGAGGACGGGCGCTGTGAACTACACATTCGCTTGAATCGTGGCAAGGCGATGATTATCGATCTGGCACAGTGTGGCGACATCAAGTCCCGCATCACCCACGATTTGACCTACATTTCCCGCCTGGTGGAACTCGGCAAACTGTTCCCCTACCGCCTGACGGGTCCCCGTAAGAAGGTGGAATGGATTACCGCCTCTAGGCAATAGAAATCCAGGCCTGCCGCTAGAGTATCCATAACATCAAGCCCAACGCACTAACAACTAGAAACTAGAAACTAATAACTATAATAATGGCAATTACCATCAACACTGGCGACCTCAAGACCATTCTCGAGACCACGCCATCGACACAAAACATCCTGCTTGTAGGTAAGCACGGCATTGGCAAGAGTGAAATCATTACCCGTCACTTTGAGGACCAGGGCATTCCTGTTATCGCTCTGTTCCTGGGGCAGATGAGCGACCCGGGTGACCTCATCGGTCTGCCCAACAAGGACGAGGCTACCGGCAAGACCGAGTTCATGCCGCCCTACTGGTTCCCGATGGATGATAAACCCGTGGTACTCTTCCTGGACGAGATGAACCGCGCGCGCCCCGAAATCCTGCAATCGGTCATGGACCTGTCGCTCAACCGCAAGCTGGCGGGACGTTCCTTGCCCCCAGGTAGCCGCGTCATCGCCGCCGTCAACGACGGTGAGGAGTATCAGTTGACCGATCTGGACCCCGCATTGGTATCACGCTTTAATGTCTATTTCTTTAGCCCCACGGTAGGCGAGTGGCTTTTCTGGGCCAAGCAGCATGACGTGGACCAGCGGGTCATCAACTTCATCGAGGAACATCCCGATGAGCTTGAGAAGAACGTGGACATCAATAAGGGCACGTTTGACAAGACCCCCGACCGCCGCGCTTGGGTGCGCGTCTCGGGCCTGCTCAAGTCCTGTGGCAACATCACCGACATGAACCGTCTGGCCAAGATGATCACTGGCGTGATTGGTGCCCGCTCGGCATCGATGTTCATGCAGTCGCTCAACCAGTCGCGTATGCTCACCGCACGCGACGTGCTTAGCGACTTTGCCGCTTGCCAGCACGACCTGGCCTCCTATACCATGCCTCAGATCGCTATCATCAACGAGGGCATCTATCAGGTGCTGGAGCTGGGCGTGGACAAGAAGGCGGTAGAGGCCGTAGGCCACAACCTGGTGCGTTACATCAACTGGATGCTGACCAATGGCCGCCAGGAGGCGATTGCCCATTTTGCATCCTTCTTTGAGAACGCTACCTATCCCAACGCCAACGCCTTTATCATGATGGATTGTCGCGATGCGTTGCAGTTGATTAACCAGATGATAGCCAACCTATGACCGTCGGTGACCGCATAAAGACCATCTCGCAGGAGTGGTTCCTTACCGAGCCCCTCATCTTTGCCGTGTTGTGCACCCATGCGATCAAGCGCAACGACAACATGGGGTGCGACATGCGGTGTGGTAAAGGAATCATCGAGTACAACCCCGAACGGCTGGAGCACTTCGACGACAACCAGCTGGCTCTGCGACTCAAGGCCGAGGTGGTGCGCATTATCCTCAAGCATCCCTACCAGCGCCAGCCCTATAACCCGCGTCGCGACGTGATGCGCCTGTCGAGCGACATGACGTTGAGCGACAACCTTGAGGGGATGGATACCATCGGGCTGGAACCACCGCGCATCTTTGACGTCCCGCGTGACCAGGCCTTTGAGCAATATTACTCACTCATGGCTGGCCAGGTGGTGCAGTTTGAACAGAATGCCGACGATGACGGCGTGCCCATCGACATGGAGCTGCCCCTCACTGGTGATGTCGAGGGAAGTAACCTGACCGACGACTTGCTTGAGGCCGACGCCGGGGCTTCGCTGTGGGAAGAGGATGAACTCATGAGCGAGAAGGTCAATCACGAGATCGAGACCGCTCAGCGATGTAACCAGTGGGGCTCGTTGAGTGGAGACCTGCGCGCCTTGATCGAGAGTACCCTGGTGAGCAAGCAGAACTTCCGCGCTATTCTTAGTCAGTTCCGCGCATCCATCTTGAGCACCAAGCGCCACTTGACACGTATGCGTCCCAACCGCCGATACGGCTTTGATGCGATGGGCAGCCAGTATGCCTACAGCACTTGCTTGCTGGTGGCCGTTGATGTGAGCGGCAGTGTCCCCGACGAGGACATCCGCAAGTTCCTGGCTGTCATCAACCGCTTCTTCAAGCAGGGCATCGAGCGCATCGAGGTCATCGAGTTTGACAGCAAAATCACTACCGACAAGCCCATTGCCCTCAAGCAGGCGACAAGGGGCATCAAGGTGACAGGGCGCGGCGGAACCAATTTCCAACCTGCCATCGACTTCTACTACGAGCACGAGGAATATGATGGGCTCGTCTTCCTGACCGATGGCTATGCAGCAGTGCCTAAACTCCCTGACGACAAGCGGCACAAGCCGCTGGCATGGATCCTGACCACCAACGGCGGTAACGAGGACAACCTCAAGCCCTTAGGCCCCGTGGTGCGCATTGCGGGATTATAGCTTTGAGGCTTCCCGTTTGCAGCCTCTAGCACCACTGAAAAGCGTGACAACTCATCAAGAGCCGTGTCACGCTTTTTGGCCTTTTATCCCCTGTCTGTAAAAAACCGAGAGGTTAAACCCGAAAACTGAAAAGTATTTAGTAACTTTGCAAGTTCAAAACAACCCTTTATCATTACATATGGACGTTAAACAATCAATGCAAGAAATTCTGGAGGCCGAGAGCAAGGCCGTCCTTAATATACCTGTAACCGATGACTACGAGGAGGCTGTGAAACTCATCGTGGAGCAAGTGAAGCACGAGGGGGGCAAACTGGTCACCTCGGGCATGGGTAAGTGTGGCCAGATTGCCGACAATATCGCCACCACTTTCTCCTCGACCGGCATCCCCGCCATCTTCCTTCACCCCAGCGAAGCGCAGCATGGCGACTTGGGTGTGGTGCAACCCCACGACGTGCTGCTGTTGCTGTCCAATTCGGGCCGCACCAACGAAATCTGCGCCCTTGTATCGTTAGCCCATAACCTGTACCCACAACTCAAGATTGTGGTCATCACGGGTAACAAAGATAGCGAACTGGCTCATCTGGCCGACATCTGTCTGTGGACAGGCAATACCCGGGAGGTATGCCCGCTGGGACTCACGCCCACCACTTCGACCACAGTGATGACCGTCATTGGAGACGTGCTGGTGGTCAACACCATGCGCGCTACTGGCTTTACACGCGAGGACTATGCCCTGCGTCACCATGGCGGCTACCTAGGCAGCATCGCCAAGGGCACTAAATATTGAGTTAACTGTGTGCCGCCAGGCTAAGCCCAAGCACTATTTTATCTATTCAATCCTGTTTCTTTACTAGAAAGATGAATTCCTTGCCGATTACTGTGGCACTGCCTCGATTCAAGAACGACATGACCATTGCCCGTGCTCAGATGGCCGTGAGCGGCACCATGCCGTCAAGCAAAGGGCTGGATAAGGATCTTGTCAACGAGATGAAGATTTCCTACATCGAGTTCCTGATTGCCGAGAAGCGGGATATCGAGGCCGAGCAACAAATCGAGGAGTTCATCTACGACGACATGCAGATGCAAGAATTGCCCGAACTGTATGCCGCCTGGCTATGGCTGGCCCGCATGAGCCTGCTCATCGATAGTGGTAACCCATCACTCTCGTTAGGGGCTGCCGAGAATACCCTGCTGGTCCTGTCGGCACACACTGGCAAGAAGACCGAGGACTTCAACGCTATCGTCGCCTCGTTGCTGCTTAACCTGGCCCTGGCCCATCACGACATGGGTGACAACAGCCGCGCCGCCAAGGAGCTAACCAAGTCACAACAGATACTGGAGCGCCTGTCCAAGCGTAACGAAGCACGATTCTCGGCGCTACTGCTAATGGCTGTCGAAGCCTCTACCGAAGTCATCAAGTCCAAGACCAAGCAGATGAACGTCCTGGCGCACTACCAGAGCGCCAGCGAACTCTACATGAGTGAGCTCAACAGTGGTGACGCCAATGCCACCCGCATGGCGATGTCCAACCTGGTGGATACCTTGGGCAAGGAAGGCGATATCATGCTGGAAATGGGTAACGGACGCAATGCGGTCAAATATTATACCAAGGCGTTGCGTTATCAGAAGAAATTGGGTGAGAAAATGGGACACCGTGAGTTGCAGCTTTCGATAGGATTGGCCAAGGCGCTCATGCGCCTGATCAACCGCCGAGCCGCCGCCGAGCAACTGTTGCGTTCCCTGTTGCCACTGGCCCAGCGTCTTGATGCCACTGCCGAAGCACACGAAATCCAAGACCTGCTCAACAACAAGAACAAAAACGTGAATATTATGACACTGCTCAAGAGTATTTTTACTGTTGCCCTCATCATCGTGGGCACATTGAACATGCAGGCCCAACTCATCGTGGGGCATCGTGGCTCACAGTGGGGTGTAGAGAACAGCCGCGCCGCATTTATCAACGGAGCCCAAGCTGGTGCTTGGGGACTGGAATGTGACATCCGCGTTACTGCCGATGGCACCTTTGTCATCAGTCATGATGACAGCTACAAGCGGCTGGGCGGACCCGAGACCAAGATTGCCAACATGAGCACCGCTACAGTGCTCTCGACACGTCTCACCAGCAAGCGGCACGGCATCACCTATGCTGGCAACCCTTGCACGCTGGGCGAGTTTCTCGACATCTGTAACGAGCACCATGTGGTGCCGGTTGTCGAGGTGAAGGTGTGCACCAACATCCACAGCAATACCAAGGCCGAGAACGAACCCGTCTTTGACGGCATCCCAGCTCTCATCAATCTAATTGACCAGAAGGGTTGCAGTGACCGTGTCGTGATCATCTCCTTCATGCCAGGCGTGGTGGACTTTATCCACCGCCACTATCCCGACATCTCTGTTCAGGTGCTTGCTGGTGACCAGGACGGCACCATCGACGAATGGGTGGACTGGTGCATTGAGCACAACATGGACCTGGACTGCGTTCATTCTATTGTAACCAAGAGTGCCGTTGACCGCATGCACGCCGCTGGCCTCAAGGTGAACGCTTGGACCGTTGACCGCGTTGAGGACTTTGAGCGTGTCAAGGCGGCTGGCGTGGACTACATTACCACCAATGCCCGCTTCCCCAAGGAACTGTAATTCAGGTTTTCTGGCTTGATGAGTGCTGGATGGTATGTACTCATCCTTACCTCACTAGACCCAACCTTATTGTATTAGGGGCGGGGCACGGAGGGATTATTACAGGCCGTAGAGAGAACCGACGGATCCTTCCTGGATCTGCTGCAACAGGTTGGGGTTAGACAGCAATTGATAGCCCTGGATTCCAGACCAAACCACCATTACAACGATAGCAATGAGCACCCATTTCTTGGCCGATGACGAAGCCGCATTGGCACCTTGCACGTCGCCCTGCATGAACTTGGTCTTGACCGTATTGGCTTTGAAGATAGCGATCACACCAGGGATAATCGACAAGAAGTTGCACAGGCACAGGAACGACAGCACGGTGACGAGCACCGACTCGGTGAGCCACGTCTTGGGCATCATCTGCTGGCTGGGTGTGTTGGTGCTGGGACCATATTGGGGCGGTGCATAAGGTTGGTTGGGGGTGCCTTGACCGTAGGGGGTGCCATAAGGGGTGGGCTGTGTTGGCTGCTGACCGCCAAAGGGGGGTACCTGCGGCAACTGCACCTCGCTCCCCACAGGAGGAACCGGTGGCATCGACACGTCAATATTGCCAGGATTAAAGGTCTGGCCCGAGAGGATTGCCATCAATTCGGGAACCTGGCTTGCCGAGGTCCAGTTGGGCATTCCCTCGCACCACACGAGCGAGTTGACCGTTAATCCGTGCAGCAATAGTTCATTGGGTTCAAAGGGGCCAGCCTGCTGGCCATTTTCTGCAATGTAGTACTTCATAGTGATTCACTTTTAAGTCTTGAGATAATATGGCTTTAATTGCCAACCTATAAAAAAACTCACGCTAAGACGCTAAGACGCTAAGAATTTCAACAATAAGAACTTAGCACCTCTGCGGCTTAGCGTGAGAGTTATCTCGCGCGGGTTAGTCGCTGCACTTGGCGCACAGGAACTCGCGGTTCAAGCGGGCGATGTTGCTCAGCTTGATGTTCTTGGGGCACTCGGCGGCACAGGCACCGGTGTTGGTGCAGTTACCGAAACCGAGTTCGTCCATCTTGGCGAGCATGGCCTTCACGCGGCGCTTGGCCTCGGCACGACCCTGGGGCAGCAGTGCAAACTGGCTGACCTTGGCACTGAGGAACAGCATGGCTGAACCGTTCTTGCAGGCTGCTACACAGGCACCGCAACCGATGCAGGTAGCACTGTCCATAGCCTCGTCGGCGGCCTCCTTGCTGATGGGGATTGCATTGGCATCCTGTGCGCCGCCAGTCTGGAAGCTCACATAACCACCAGCCTGCTGAATCTGATCAAAGGCGTTGCGGTTAACCATCAAGTCCTTAATAACGGGGAATGCAGCCGAGCGCCAGGGCTCAACAGTGATGGTGTCTCCATCGTGGAAGCGGCGCATGTAGAGCTGGCATGTGGTAGCTCCCGTGGCGGGACCGTGGGGATGGCCATTGACATAGAGTGAGCACATGCCGCAGATACCCTCGCGGCAGTCGTGGTCAAAGGTAACAGGCTCCTCGCCCTTCTCGATGAGTTGCTCGTTGAGGATGTCCATCATCTCGAGGAAAGAGGTGTCGGTGGGAATGTCGCGCATCTCGTAGGTCTCAAAACGGCCCTCGGCATGAGCGTTGGCCTGACGCCAAACCTTCAGTTTGAAACTTATACTTGTATCCATTGTGTTCGATGAATTTTAAAGGGGGGTTGATTATGACTTATAGTTACGCGTCTGTACCTTGATGGCTTCGTAGTGAAGCGGCTCCTTGATGAGCGTGGGAGCGGTCTCATCGTTGCCGTTGTACTTCCAGCAGGCGACATAGAAGAAGTTCTCGTCGTCACGCTTAGCTTCACCTTCCTCGGTCTGGTGCTCCTCGCGGAAGTGGCCACCGCAGCTCTCGTGGCGGTTCAAGGCGTCATAGGCAATCAACTCGCCCATGGTGATGAAGTCACGCAGGCGGAAGGCCTTGTCCAGCTCGATGTTCATGCCCTCTTGAGTGCCGGGGATGAACAGGTTGGTCTCAAACTCCTTGCGCAGCTCTTTGAGCTTCGTCAATGCGGTCTCGAGGCTCTCCTTGGTACGGGCCATGCCCACATACTCCCACATCACGTTACCCAGCTCCTTATGGATGCTGTCAACCGAGCGCTTACCCTTGATGCTCATCAGGTTGTCGAGGTTGGCCTGAACACGCTTCTCGGCCTCGTCAAATTCCTTGCTGTCGGTCGAGAAGTGAGGCACTGTGATCTGGTCACTCAGGTAGTTCTGGATGGTGTAGGGGAGCACAAAGTAGCCGTCGGCCAGACCCTGCATCAGTGCCGAAGCACCGAGGCGGTTAGCGCCATGGTCACTGAAGTTGCACTCACCGATAGCAAACAGACCCTTGATGCTGGTCTGCAACTCATAGTCAACCCAGATGCCACCCATCGTGTAGTGGATAGCGGGATAAATCATCATGGGGTTGTAGTACTTCACGCCGTTGATCTCGTTGGCGAGTTCGCCTGGATTCACGTCGGTGATTTCCTCATACATGTCGAACAGGTTACCGTAGCGCTGACGAATCACGTCAATGCCCAGGCGGTTGATAGCCTCGCTGAAGTCGAGGAACACGGCTTTACCCGTATTGTTCACGCCATAGCCCTTGTCGCAACGCTCCTTGGCAGCACGGCTGGCCACGTCGCGGGGAACCAGGTTTCCGAAGGCGGGATAGCGGCGCTCCAGGTAGTAGTCACGCTCCTCCTCGGGGATGTCACTACCCTTGATCTGGCCACTTTGCAACTTCTTGGCATCCTCGATGTTCCTGGGAACCCAGATGCGGCCATCGTTACGCAGCGACTCGCTCATCAGTGTCAGCTTGGACTGCTTGTCACCGTGAACGGGGATACAGGTGGGGTGAATCTGCACGTAGGCGGGGTTGGCAAAGTAAGCGCCATGACGATAGCATGCCATAGCAGCCGAGCAGTTGCAACCCATTGCGTTGGTGCTCAGGAAGTAGGTGTTGCCATAACCACCAGTGGCGATAACAACGGCATGAGCGGCAAAGCGCTCCAGCTTACCGGTCACCAGGTTCTTGGCGATGATACCGCGGGCACGACCATCGATGATGACCACATCGTGCATCTCATAGCGGTTGTAGCTCTTCACCTTACCGGCATGGATCATGCGGTTGAGGCTCGAGTAAGCACCAAGCAGCAACTGTTGGCCGGTCTGACCCTTGGCGTAGAATGTGCGGCTCACCTGAGCGCCACCAAACGAGCGGTTGGCCAGCAGGCCACCATACTCACGGGCGAAGGGAACACCTTGTGCCACGCACTGGTCGATGATATTGTTCGACACCTCGGCCAGGCGGTAAACGTTGGCCTCGCGGGCACGGTAGTCACCACCCTTGACGGTGTCATAGAACAAGCGGTAAACCGAGTCACCGTCGTTCTGATAGTTCTTGGCTGCGTTGATACCACCCTGTGCGGCAATCGAGTGAGCGCGGCGGGGTGAATCCTGGATGCAGAAGTTCAATACGTTGAATCCCATCTCGCCCAGCGTGGCTGCTGCCGACGCACCTGCCAGACCGGTACCCACGACGATGATGTCGAGGCGACGCTTG
>Ga0247609_10006259_pt1 | contig 11494 bp, 11 predicted proteins | sample 172DNAGHGlowgp2_FD_193487 | JGI IMG/M metagenome (GOLD analysis project Ga0247609, IMG submission 193487) | Sheep rumen microbial communities from Palmerston North, Manawatu-Wanganui, New Zealand - 1728 DNA GHGlow gp2 | ecosystem: Host-associated > Mammals > Digestive system > Stomach > Rumen ... | reverse complement strand
ATGACGGCTTCGGGCACCTTCGGCTACGGCGAGGAGTATACCGATTTCGTGGATTTGTCGCAACTTGGTGGTATCATCGTGAAAGGCACAACGTTGCACGCTCGCGAAGGAAATCCTTATCCGCGCATGGCCGAAACACCATCGGGAATGTTGAACTGCGTTGGACTGCAAAACAAAGGCGTTCAGTACTTTATCGACACGATTTATCCTCGCATTAAGGATTTTGACACCAATGTGTTGCTCAATCTTTCTGGCTCCACGTTGGAAGATTATGTGAAGGGCGCGGAGATGGTGAACGAGTTGGAAAAGATTCCTGCCATCGAGTTGAATGTTTCTTGTCCCAACGTGAAGCAAGGTGGCATGGCCTTCGGTGTGACCACGACAGGCATCTCTCAAGTGGTTTCCGAAGTGCGCAAGGTCTATCATAAGCACTTGATGGTCAAGTTGTCGCCCAATGTGACCAATATCGCTGAAATAGCCCTGGCTGCCGAGGCTGCGGGCGCTGATTCGGTCTCGCTTATCAACACTTTGATGGGCATGGCCATCGATGCCGAGAAACGCAAGCCAAAATTATCGGTGATAACTGGAGGATTGTCAGGTGCTTGCGTAAAACCTGTTGCTTTGCGCATGGTGTGGCAAGTGGCCAAAGCGGTTCAAATCCCAGTGATTGGCTTGGGTGGTATCAGTAACGCCACCGATGCCGTTGAGTTCATGCTTGCAGGGGCTTCCGCCATCGAAATCGGGACGGCCAATTTCATTGATCCTGCGGTTTCTGAGAAAGTCGCTCACGGAATTACTGAGTATTGCGAACGATTTGATTTCCAAAATATTACAGAACTAATTGGTGCGCTTGAATGTTAAAGTAATGGCCATTACCGTAATGGCCGTTACTTTTTTTTTGTTGAAAATGCTTGCGCATCATGAAAAAATATGTACTTTTGCAGTATGATAATGGCGATTACCGTAATGCAAATTACTATTTTGTTATGAAATTCTATAATAGGGAAAAGGAAAAAGCACAACTTTCTAAAGTGCTGGAAAAGAGTAGAAAAGAAGCTCAGATGACTGTATTGATGGGTCGTCGACGTATTGGGAAAACCGAGTTGGCACTGCAATGTGGCGACGAAACAGTGTTGTATTTTTTCGTTGGGAAAAAAGCAGAACCTATGCTTTGCCGTGATTTTATTGATGAAATCAGCAACAAACTTGGCTTTCCGATCATCGGTCAGTTGTTGAGCTTCTCTGAAGTCTTCAGACTTGTCCTCCAACTCTCCGAGAGGCGTCCTTTCACCTTGATTATCGATGAGTTCCAGAATTTCCTAAAAGTGAACCCGACGGTTTTCGGTGACATGCAACGCGATTGGGACTTGCACAAACGCACAAGTCACTTGAATCTTGTCATCAGTGGATCGGTATTCACGCTGATGAAACGCATTTTCGAGGACTATGAAGAGCCGCTTTTTGGTAGAGCCAACGAGCGATTGATGCTTCAGCCGTTTACTACGAGCGTCCTTAAGGAGATTTTGGCCGATTTCAATACTCAATTTACCAAGGAGGACTTGTTGGCCTTGTTTAGCGTAACGGGAGGCGTTCCCTGGTATGTGTCGTTATTGCTGGATAAGGGTTACATTGCTAAGGATCAGATGCTTGCGGCCTTGACGGAAGAAAACTCGCCTTTCATCGGTGAAGGGCGCAATATTCTCATTGAGGAATTTGGCTCAGATTATATCACTTATTTTTCCATCTTGACTTGCATCGCCTCAGGCTTGAAGACCCGTGCGGAAATCGAGGCCGAATTAGGTTTGGATAACATTGGCAGTTATTTGGCGCGATTGGAGAATTATTATCACCTCATTACCAAATCGTTGCCCATTTTTTCAAAGCCAAACAGCAAAAAGGTTCGCTACCAACTCGACGACTGCTTCCTCATTTTCTGGTTCCGCTTTTTCTACAAATACCAGTCATTGGTCGAAAACAAAGCCTTGGCCTCACTGGGTGAAATCATCCAACGCGATTACAGCTCGGTTTCTGGCTTCATGATGGAGCGTTATTTTGCGCGCAAGTTTGAGGAAGAAGGAAAGTATATCGTCGGAAAATGGTGGGACAGGAAAGGCGAAAACGAAATCGACTTGATCGTGGCCGACCCCATCAAGAAAGAAGCTTGGATTTACGAACTGAAGAAAAACAGCGAGCGATATAATGAGAAAGCCCTCAAGGCAAAGGTGAAGACTATGGTCGGCCAAGTGCCGGAGCTGGCAAAGATGAAGATTTATCTTGGTTCATTGTCAATTGATGATATGTAACCAATTAAAAATCAGTTGTTAAAGTTTGAATTCTTGAAATAGTAATGGCAATTACGGTAATTGCTATTACTATTTTTGTTTTTGGGCTGGTTTTAATGAATAACCGATTGATACCCATGTTTATACAATGTTGACTTCTGGAAAAATTGCGATTCCGAATTTCGCTTTGACTGAGTCTTGAATTCGTTGGGCCAATTCCATGATTTCCTTGCCTGAGCCACCTCCGTAATGCACCAAGACGAGCGCTTGTTTCTCGTAAACGCCCACATGCTCGTTGCGCCAGCCTTTCCATCCGGCATGTTCGATGAGCCATCCAGCGGGCACTTTCACGGTGCCATTTGGCTCGTCGTAATGCGGAACGTTGGGATGCGCTTTTTGCAGAGCCGCAAACTGTTCGGACGGAATGACGGGATTCTTGAAGAAGCTACCGCAACTGCCGATTTGCTTCACATCGGGCAATTTGGCATCACGGATGGCGCAGATGGCATCGTGGAGCTGCATCAAAGTTGGGCTTTCGATGCCGTTTTGCTCCATATAGGCCTTGATGTTGCCGTATTCAAGGTTAAGCGGTGCGTTTTTCTTCAGCTTGAAGTCCACGGAAGTGATGATGAATTGTCCTTTCAGTTCATCCTTGAAAATGCTTTCGCGGTAGCCAAACTTACATTCCTTTTTGGAGAAAATCCGTCTATGGCCTGTCAAAATCTCTATCGCTTCGCATTGCAAAAAGCTGTCTTTTAGTTCAATGCCGTAAGCTCCGATGTTTTGGACGGGAGCGGCACCCACCTTGCCGGGGATATGAGCAAGATTCTCCAAACCGTGCCAACCTTTTTCTACCGTAAAAAGCACGAAGTCAGGCCAATCCTCGCCAGCTTGGGCGCGGATGACGATTTCTTTCTCGTCTTCTCGAAGCGTTTCGAAGCCTTTCGTGTTGATGAAAACGACAAGACCGTCGAAGTAGTCCTTTTGGAACAGGATGTTGTTGCCTCCGCTGAGGATGAGATGTTTTTCGTTGTTGAGAATGTCGCTTTGAATCAATTCTTCAAGTTGTTGATTGTCATTGATTTCGATGAAATTTTTGGCTGTAACATTGAAGCCAAAACTGTTGTAAGATTGCAGATTGAAGTCGGTTTTCATGGGGGCAAAAATACACAATAGAATCAGAAAAACAGCGTTTCAAGGAAAACTTTGTACCTTTGCGGCATGAAACGCGCCATTGTATCGGTTATCAACGATTTGGTCACGGACCAACGGGTCAACAAGTCGTGTCTGGCTTTGCAAAAGGCTGGGTATGAGGTACTTTTGGTGGGACGAAAGCAGCGCAAAAGCCCTCCAATGGACGTGCGACCTTACGCTTCACATCGGATGAAACTGCTATTTGAAAAAGGCCCTTCGTTCTATGCCGAATATAATATCCGGCTGTTTTTCTTCTTGTTTTTTCATCGAGCCAATTTGCTGCTTTCCAATGATTTGGATACTATTTTGCCCAATTATTTCATATCGCGGCTGAAAGGTTGCAAGATGGTTTTCGATAGTCACGAATACTTTACCGAGACCCCGGAATTGGTCAATCGACCGAAGGTGCAAAAAGTGTGGAAAAAGATAGAGGAATTTGTCGTCCCCAAATTGCCCGAAATGATAACGGTTTGCGATTCGATTGCTGAGTTGTTTCGCGAGAAGTACGGTGTCAAGTGTCATGTAATCAGGAATATACCTCCTAAGAAGGCTCTGCCATCCAAAGGCGATAAAGCTGCATTAGGTTTGCCCACAGACAAACACCTATTGATATTGCAAGGTTCGGGCATCAACATTCAGCGTGGGGCTGAAGAACTAGTGCAGGCCATGCGGTTGTTAGACGATTGTTTCCTGATGATTATCGGTGGGGGAGATGTGTTGCCGATTTTGAAGCAGATGGTTGAGGACCTGCAAATTACGGATAGAGTTCGCTTCTTCCCGAGGATGCCATACCAGCAAATGATGGCCTATACACAATTAGCGGAATTGGGCTTTTGTTTGGATAAAGACACGAACCTCAATTATCGCTTCAGTCTGCCCAACAAATTGTTCGACTTCATTCAGGCAGGTGTGCCTATTATAGCATCCCATTTGGCTGAAATAGAGAAAATTATACGTCATTATGACATTGGAGCTTTCATTGAAAACCATGAGCCGGAGACTATCGCGATGACCATCCGCAAGGCTTTGTCTGACGAAGAGAAGTTGGATGTTTGGAAACATCATTTGGCTATTGCAGCACGGGAATTGTGTTGGGAAAACGAAGAACAAAAACTGCTTGAAATCTACCATCATTATGACTGAGAATCACCTACATATCATTTCTTTTGATGTGCCATATCCAGCCAATTACGGTGGGGTGATTGACGTGTTTTATCGCGTGAAAGCGTTGACGGAGGCTGGTGTCAAGGTGCATTTGCATTGTTTTGAGTATGGTAGGGGTGAGCAGGAAATCCTAAAACGCTGTTTTGATGTAAAGTATTATAAACGAGATACTTCCTTTGCCAAACAATTGAGCTTTACGCCTTTTATCGTCAATTCGAGACGGTCTGAGGATTTGGTGAAAGATTTGCTGCAAGACAATTATCCTATTTTGTGCGAAGGTTTGCATACGACTGCGATTTTGCTTGACAAACGCTTGAAAAACAGACGGATTTATGTTCGAGCGCATAACGTGGAACACGATTATTACCATGCTTTGGGCGAGTCGGAGAAATGGGGCTTGAAAAAGCTGTTCTATCTCGTAGAAGCTTGGAAATTAAAACGTTATGAATCTGTTTTGAGAATGTCTGCGGGGATTTTTGCCATTTCACAAAAGGATGCCGATTATTTTTCGAGTCGTTATCGGAATGTGGCGCTTGTTCCTGGATTCAGTTCCGCCGATTCGGTGTGTTCAGAGACGGGTAGGGGAGATTATGTGCTTTATCATGGCAACTTATCCGTCCGCGAGAATGAAGATGCTGCTAAGTGGTTGATTGATAATGTTTTCCGTGAACTTGACCTGCGGTGCATCATCGCTGGATTGAATCCTTCGGAAAAGTTGAGGAAATTGGCCGACAAACACTCCAATGTGACTTTGGTGGCCAACCCTGACGATGCTGAAATGATTGACCTTTTGCGTCAGGCGCAGGTGAATATTTTGGTGACTAAGCAACCTACAGGTCTGAAACTGAAACTTTTGAATGCACTTTACAACGGACGTTTTTGCTTGGTTAATTCCGACATGGTGAAAGGCACTTCGTTGGAAAACCTTTGCGTTGTGGCCGACGAGCCAGAGCAAATGATTGCCGAAATCAAGCGGCTGATGGACGAGGATTTCGCTAAGGAAGATAGGGAGGAACGTGATTTGAAGATGAGGCAACTGTATGATAACGAGGAAAATGCGCGGAAGATAATAGAGGCTGTTAGCTTTTAGCTTGCTGGTGGCTAAGAGCTAACAGCTTAATCTCACTCCATTTCAGAACAAATCACCGTTCCGTTCTTGCAGTTGGCAATGCGGGAAGGGTATTTTTGCATTAGGGTGTAGTTGTGCGTGGCCATGAGTACGGCAGTGCCGTTTTCGCTAATGCTACGCAACAGTTTCATCACGTCGAGGGTCGTGTCGGGGTCGAGGTTTCCCGTAGGTTCGTCGGCGAGGATGACGTCGGGGTCGTTGAGCAAGGCGCGGGCAATGGCGATGCCTTGTTGCTCGCCGCCCGACATTTGGTGGGGCATGCTTTTGCGTTTGTCGCTTAGTCCCACCTTGGCAAGTACTTCGTCAATGCGGCGCGAGATTTCTTTTTTCTCGGTCCAACCCGTGGCTCCAAGCACAAACTCTAGGTTTTTTTCGACGCTGCGGTCTGACAACAGTTGGAAGTCCTGGAAGACGATGCCGATTTTGCGGCGGAGGTAGGGGATTTCCTTCCGTTTTAGCTTGGTGAGGTCGTAGCCGGCCACGCGCACGATGCCGTCGCGGGTGGGTAGCTCGCCGTACAAAGTCTTTAGTAATGAGGATTTTCCGCTTCCTGTGCGCCCGATGAGGTAGATAAATTCGCCTTTGCGCAAAGTTAGGTTGACATCGGTGAGGACGGGGTTCTCCCTTTGGAAAATCGAGGCGTGTTTGAGTTCAATGATGGGGTCTGACATATAGGGATTTAAGATTCAAAATTCAATGTTTACTCTGCGATTCGGCTGCCATGGTGTGACAACCTTATAACTCTTAACTTTTAATTATCAACTATCAATTATCAATTGTCAACTATTAACTGCAAACTACCAACTTCCCGAAGCTCCTCCGCCGCCAAAGCCACCTCCTCCGAAGCCGCCAAAGCCACCGCTACTACCTCCGCCACTGAAGCCTCCTCCGCCATAGCCGCCCATGGGAATCCAGATGGTGCGTGTGCCGCCGCCGGAATAGGACTGGCCGTTGTTGTCGGAAAATTTGGAGAAGATGAGAATCAAAGCGATGAAAAAGAGGACGAGAAGCCAAGTGGGAATCCCGTCGTCGTCGGCGTATTCGTCTTGCGTGAACTTGCCCGAGCAGAGGTCCATCATTACGTTGATGGCGTTGTCGATGCCAGTGTAGTAGTCGTTTTCCTTGAAGGCGGGAATCATTTCGCGCTCGATGATGACCTTGGCCGTGGCATCGGTGACGTATTCCTCGATGCCGTAGCCGGTTTGTATGGTTACTTTGCCACTTTCGGAGCCTTTCTTCGGTTTGACCAGAATGACCGCGCCGTTGTCCTTGCCTTGCTGACCCACGCCCCAGCTGTGCCCGATTTCAGTGGCATACTGTTCAATGCTATAGCCTTGCAAATCATCGACTAAAAGCACCAAAAACTGTGTGGATGTGCTGTCGTTGTAAGCCACTAATTTGTTCTCCAAAATGCCGATTTGGTGCGCAGTCAAGGTGCCTGTGTAGTCGTTCACCAAACGTGGTGGGCTGGGCGGGCTTGGCAGTTGGGCTTTCAGCGTCATGCCAAAAGAAAGCATGACTAAAAGCAGGCAAAGAAGCACTGTAAGTTGATGTCGGTCAGTTGTATTCGTAGGATATGTCGTCAGGGATTTCATTGATGTCGTCGGATTGATAAGGGAAATAGGTCTTGAGTTTCTCGCCACAACGCCGGATGCCTTGTTCGAGGCCTTCGGCGAAACGGCCTTCTTTGAAGTGGGTCATCATCAGGTCTTTCACGTCGTTCCAAAAGCCTTGACCTACCGCATTGTTGATGCCTTTGTCGCCGAGGATGGCGAATTTGTGGTCGCGGACGGCGAGGTAGATAAGCACACCGTTGCGTAGCTTCGTCTCGTTGAGTTTCAGTTTGTCGAAAATGACAAGGCTGCGTTCTTCCACGTCGCCTTTGCAGCGGTTTTCGATGTGGACCTTGATTTCGCCCGAGGTGTTCAGTTCGGCCTGCTTGATGGCCTCCACGACGCGGCGGTCTTCTTCGCGGTTGAGTATGGTTATGGCGTTGGACATGGTTGTGACTTTTGCCTGCAAAATTAGTAATTTTATGAAAAATAGCGACAGTTATTGGATGAAATGAAATTATTGCTACATTTGCTGCGTCATTAATTGTACTCAAGGCTATGAATACTCAGAAACTTCATCGTGTGGTCATGCTTGTCGTTTTTTTACTGGCAGGTTTTTGCACTCAGGCGCAGAATTATCAGGGTCTTTTTTCCGACAAGCCGAAAAAGCTGCTTGTCGAGGCCAAAGTGGGACGCTCGTTTTTGGGCAATAGTGATGTGGTTGCGGCTGACGAGGCGCAAGTTTTTTATGGTGGTGCGGCTTTGACGTACGGCATGATGCTCCACAATACCTTGTTGGGCATTGGTGCCGGCGCCGAGTATGTCGATATGATGCAAGGCTCGTTTGACTTCCCGCTGTTCGCCAATGTCCAGCATTATTTTTCGGGTGTTGCAGGCAGTGGCTTTTTCGTTGGAGCGAAATTGGGCTACATTTTGGGAGGCAAAAAAACGATGCCCATCCAAACTGTTGTCATGCAAGAGACCATTGATGGCTCCATCGACCGTTCCATGCAAGGGTTTTATGGTGAGATGAGTGCCGGTTACCGATGGTCGGGCATCAACTTCTTCGTGGCTTATAATTACCGAGTCATTAGTTATAAGACGGTGTGGGTGCCCAATAGCTATGGTGTGTCCAATTCCACCAGTTCCCGTGTTATGCATACCGCCATGCTTGGTGTGTCGTTTATGTTGTTTTAGTTCGTTCATCATCCAATGCAATGAGAGTATGAAAGCGATTTTGAAGGTCTTGCCAATCGTTTTGTGGGCAATGGTATTGGCGATAAGTTGCAAGAAACCATTAGAGCCTGAGAATGACGGAAACAACGACATTCCAGTGCTTGCACATGCATTTGTCGATCTCGGCCTGCCGAGCGGCACTTTGTGGGCTACCTGCAATGTAGGTGCCGAAAAGCCGGAAGACTGCGGCGATTATTTTGCTTGGGGTGAGACTTGCACCAAGGAACTCTATGATTGGAAAAGTTATCGATATGGCAATTGCGTCCACAATTGGTTTGCGATGACCAAGTATTGCACCATTTCGGATTGGGGACTTGATGGGTTTGTTGACAGTTTGAGCGTCTTGTTGCCCGCTGATGACGCTGCAACGGTCAACTGGGGCGACGATTGGCGAATGCCGACCAAGGAGGAATGGGAGGAACTACATCTTAAAACCACGTCTGTTTGGACGACTCGAAACGGTGTGGAAGGCAGGCTTCTCACGGGCTCGAACGGCAATAGTATTTTCCTGCCTGCCACGGGTTTCTTTTTGGACAATGAGCTGATTTGCCCTGGCCTCGGTATTTATTGGTCAAGCACGCTCCACAGTCGCTTTCCGGAACGTGGTTGGAGTTTCCACTACGATATGGACGAATGTCATGTGTGCGGCACCTACGAACGCAGCCGAGGGCAAATTATTCGGGCTGTCCGAGTTGTGAAATGATTTTTTTTTTCGTTTCTTTGCAATGTCAAACAACTAAAACACAAGCAATATGAACAGGACTTTGAAGGCAATGGCAACTGCTTTTTGGCATCCGCTGCGTTCTCGCTTGTCGACCTTCAAGTTGGTGTCTGGGGTTGTGGTTGCACTCCTCATGTCGTTTGTGTTCTATTTCTTTTCTTGTGCCATGTTGGAGGCTTTTCGTGTGATGACGGTAACGCCAGAGTATGACATTTGGGTACCAAGTGAAAAGGAACGCTCATTCTATCAGTTGTTTTTCGCTTTTGTTTCGGCTGTTTTTGCTCAGTCTTTTTGTTTGGCTTATTGGTTTGACGGTCCAAGAAGATTTTTCGAGCAGAGACATCGCTCGGCGGTGCAGATTGTCAACGGCCAGCGTAATTTGAATTGGTACTTTTTGAGTTGGTTTGCCAAGGTGATTTTCGGATGGTTCATCTTTTTGAGCATTCCGGGTGGCTTTTACGCTTTTTCCTTATATCCAGACTTCAAACATCTTTTCGTTTTGCTCATCATCGTTCTGTTCTTGCATCCATGGGTGGCGATGAGGCAAGCATTCAAGAGAAAAACTGTGAAATGGATGTCTTTGTCTGCTGCGCTTGTGACCATCCTCGCATTTGGCATGTCAAGAATCAATGTGGTTGACTATAAGTCGCTTGAAATAGCCTTTTTAAGTCGGAATGTTCCTCGTCAATATGGTTTGGAATTGCCTGAAACGGAAGCGGTGGAAAAAAGTGAGCACCATGCGCTTTCTCATGATGTTTATTTGGTGCAATCCAAAGACGAAGTAGATCTAAAATGTTTGCTCGTTGTTGACGGTGAAACTGTGGATTTGCAAACGTTTTCAGAGAAGATGGAAGAATGGCGTTCGCGCTTTGGCGAATATGACTTCCCTTTGCTGACTTGTCGTTTGAGTATTGACAAAAAGGTGAAAATGAAGGATGTGGATGAGGTGTTGCAGGCACTCGCTGATATTCGGTTCTACAGGATTCAATATGCTGCTGTGCCCAAGCATCGCGAGTTGGATGTACGGTATTATAACTTTCTGGCTTTGCATGCCATGAGATTGCCAATCCGTTTCTATGGCGATTCAATCTATCAGCAATGGGTTGAAGGTGTTGGTGAAATTCCTAACCAAATCATAGTTACTTCTCTTGGCGCAGAAACCTACGATGTTAACGGTACCTTGGTGGAGGGAGCGGAATGCGAAACTATTTTTAAGGAGTTGATCCGACAAAATCTGGATTATATCATCCGCTTCAAGGTGGATGATGAGATGCTTTACGGTGATTATATTACTGTCATGGCGTCAGTAAGGGAAGCACTTAATGAATTGAAGGACGAATATGCCATTGAGAAGTATTTGAAACATTGGGAACAATTGTATCCTGACGAAGAAGAAGAGATTTACTATCGTTTTCCATTCCGATTCTTTGAGGAAAAGTGATGCTATGTTACTATAAAAAATCCCCGAAATACCGTTAGGTGCTTCGGGGATCATTGTTCTCTAATTCTCAAATACTTGACAATCAAAGTTTCTCAAGATTCCTCTTGACAAACTCGCTCAAATCCTTGCCTCGCTGCGGCACTTTCAAAACATCAACTTTCCTGTAAAATCTGCAACATTTCAGCGGGCGAAACTACAATGGGTGTTTTGGGGAAGTGTTTCGCGTTGCCCGTGATGACAAAAGATCCTTCCTTTGAAAGAGCAACTTCGTAGAATACGGCATCGGTCGCATCGGCAAACTCCAATCCGCTTTCGGTTCTGTCCACATTCAGTCCGTTCTTTAAGATGGAACCTATCATATTTGCGACATCTTCGTCTAATAAGTTGAATTTGTCTCTGTGCAGCACGTTGTCGTATTCTCCGACAATCTCCTCATTGTATAGTGGCACGATTTTCTTCAAAGCCATCGCTTCGATCACTTTTACCGTGGGAGCATCGGGGTTGTGGGTAATCATTGCCGACACAAGTACATTTGTGTCGAAAACAGCATAGGTTTTCATCGTTCAGCCCTCGCTTTTCTGATTTCCTCGTCGATTTCCTCAATGGTTAGGTCTGGTGTTTCGCCTCGTTCTGCCCGCTCTCTCATCTTGCGGAAAGCCTCGTAACTGTCTGAATTGCTGGCTTCCCTTTGCGCCCTAATCTCGAAAGGAATCCTTCTGCGCTGAACAACCGCTCTTGCAAAGACATTGATTGCTGTATTGCTGCTCATGCCAA
>Ga0247609_10006258_pt1 | contig 11494 bp, 1 predicted proteins | sample 172DNAGHGlowgp2_FD_193487 | JGI IMG/M metagenome (GOLD analysis project Ga0247609, IMG submission 193487) | Sheep rumen microbial communities from Palmerston North, Manawatu-Wanganui, New Zealand - 1728 DNA GHGlow gp2 | ecosystem: Host-associated > Mammals > Digestive system > Stomach > Rumen ... | reverse complement strand
AATGGGGTTTGGGGATGGGGGATTGGGGATTGGGGATTGGGGATCGGGCCCAATCCCCAATCCCCAATCCCCAATCCCCAATCCCCAATCCCCAATCCCCAATCCCCAATGAAATAATAATTAAATATATTCTTTATATTTAAAAATTTAATTTTATTTTAAATAAATTGAATTAAATTATTAAATATAAAACATTAAATATTAAATTAACAATTAAAAATGAAACAGAAAAAAAATGATATGGTAGACAGAGCCGAGCTAGTTGAAGATCCTACAAAGAATTATGATAGATTAATTAAAATCGATGAAGAAATGGCCAAACTGCAAACAATTGATAAAAATTTAAACACTTTTATTTCAAATATTGAATCAGAATTATATGCAAAAACAAATCATGATCCAGAAATTAGAAAAAGTGATACAGTTGATTGTATAAAAATATATTTTAAAAAAATTCAAACTGAAATCGAAAAAACATATGTTCAACTTACATCAACTGTGCGTGAAAAATTATATTACATAATATATAATATTGCAGTTTTATTCGCAAAATATATTGAAAAAATGAGAAAATATAATTATTCTATTCATGGTGTAGAATTTTTAGAATGGATTTTAACTGTAATGGAATCAAATATAGTTTTATCTCATATAAAATATATGAAACTGCGTACACAACTTTATTTATTAATTGGATTTTTATATGAAGATATAAAAGGCTTTAAAGCTGCTTATGGTTTTATAACTCAAGGTATAAATAAATTAACTGATTTAAAAGCTGTTGAAGAGCAGGAAAGGCCTCTTCCCGATTATATGCAGGATATTTTTAATGAAAATTTTAAACATTTAAGATATTTCGAGTTTAAATATGGAATTTTAAGTGGAAATTTAAATTTTGAATCATGGAAAAAAAAATTAGAAGAGACTTATGACACAAATGATAAAGATAAAAATCTTGAAAATAAAGAAAAAGATAAAGCAAAAATTGATGAAATAATTTTAAATAGAAATATTTGTGCTATCAATTCTATTTCTAATTTAAGTTTATATAATAGTATAGTAAATCATGAAGGAGCGAAATATGATTGGAAACAAACTATGATCAATTATGTATATAATACTTTAATGAAACCAGATATAGATAATATTAAGAAAGGAATTATTGAATTTATAGATAAGAAAAAAAGAGTAATAGAATTAAATACTAAAATTCAACAAAATGAAAAAAATTATGAAGATATTCTAAATGAAGCAATAAATGTAAATAATGAAAAAGCTGTAAGAAGTTATGAGCAATCATCAAAAAATGTTCCTATAGAATTACATATAGAACTATTAAAAGCATGCTATGATTGTAATATGTATAAAGAATTTATAGAATTAATTGATAGTTTAAATATAAGAATAAAATATAGACATGTAGAGCATCCTTATGTTTCAGAAGTTGATATTCAAATGAGTTCAATTCAATATGCTAATATACCAAATGGATACGAAAAAATTCCTTTAGATTTAAATATTAACAATTATAAAAGAGAAATAAAAAAATTAAGAGAAGCAGGAAAATATATATCTAATATGGATAAAGAAAACAGTCAATTAGCTGCATTAGTAGCAAAAGATAGTAAAAAGGATAAAAAAAAGAAAGATGATAAAAAAGATAAAAAAGACGGAAAAAAAGATGCAGCCCCAAAAAAAAGTGAAAAAAAATATAATGATGAAAACTTAGTACCAAATCCATATGAAAAAATAGAAAATTTGGAACATAATTTTGTTTATTTATTAATAAGAAGATCACATAATCCCAATAAAGCTATAACAAATATACGTGTAGTAATGTCAAATGATTATAAAATTAAAAAAGATATAAAACAAAATGAAAGAGCTATTGCATTACCTGTAAAAATATTTAAAGATAATTTATATGAAAAAGATGAAAAAATAACATTAGGTGAACAAAATAATAAGTTTTACCCATATATAATTATAACTAAAGGTACTTCACAAGATTTATCTGATGATAATGAAAAATTAAATGCTATAGTTGATGTTTATCCTTTAATTAGTAATTGTCCTTATGCAACTCCAAAAATGAATTATATTAAAGTTGAACCTGAAATTACTATTCAAGGGAAAAATGCTGATCCTAATTATATTAATTATAATTTTTCTCATTTTTATGTTAATTTAACTTATCTAAATGATAAAATGTTTTATGTTATAGAAAGAGAGGCAGAAATTTTAAGAAATTTATATGAATTAGAAAATTCTTATACAGACAAAGATAAAGGTGATACTAAAGAAAAAAATATTCAACAAGATGACCAAAATAATGATGAATATAGTGGAAGGCAATATCAATTTTTAAATCTAAATTATAGTTTTGAAAAATTAGATTTATTAGCAACTTGGCTATATAATACTATACAGGATGAATGTGGAAATTATTTTTTAAATTCGAGGTCTAATTTTCTTTATGATATATGTATATTAATATATAAAAAATATTTAAAAAAATATTTAGAACGTATTGAATTTTTCAATTGTTTTAAAAATGAATTTGAAGAAAATTTTGCAAATGAAATTCAACATGTAATTAATACAACAATAAACCAAATATTTAATACATTATTTTGCATTCATTATGTTTTAACAAATATTAGTCATAAAGATGTAATTATATATGGATATATAAGTTTATTATTAGGAGATTATGCAGAAAGAACTGGAAATAATGCCACTGGGGTAGTTGTTTTAAAAGATACTTTAGATTTTATAGAAAAGGCTAAAGAAAAAGAAGATATATTTGGAGTTGATAATAGAGAAAATAAACAAACTTATACATCTTTTACTTGTGATAATAATAAAATATTTAAATTAAATAATGAAATAAATTTAAAATATGATGATTATGTTAAAAAAATAAATAAAAAAAGAAGAGTTAATTTTAGACAAATAACTGAACAAGGAATATCTAAAGCTGACCCAGATATTATAAATGAAGAAGATTTTGAAGTAAATTATATTGAAAGTGAATATAATAATTATTTAAATAAAAAAGAAAAAGAAAAAGATCCAAATAATTTTAAATCTCCTTTGTATGATGGAAAATCTGTATATTTAAAAGATGAAAAAAATAAAAACAATATAACTGTAAATTATTGGATAACAGAACATGAAAATGATTTAAATTGTATTTATATTGAATTAAAAATGAAATATTATAGAATGTATATTAAAAGTGGTGATGGAATAGTAGAAAAAATTGCAATTTTTGAAAATTTAAAAAAAGGGAAAAAAAATTTGGGAAAAACTAAAGAAAAAAAAAAATTATTACCACATTTAAATTTACCAGAAAGAACATTAAAAAAGTTAGATATAATTAAAGGAGAATCAGCTGTACAAGTTAAAACAAATATGAATGATTTAAAAAAAATATTACAAGAAGGAGGAAAATTACAACCTGATAAGCCAATTTTATCAAAAAGTGAAAAAATGATGAGATTAAATATAAATAAAAATTCATATTTAATGGCTTTATTTAATGCATCATTAGCATCAATGAGACCAAAAAATAAACAAGATCAAAAATATTTATTAACTTTAAGTGATTCAAATATTGATCAAATTATTAAAGAAGAAGATGAGAGATATAATTATTATTTAAAACATTTTTTTTATATTAAATCATTAGAAAGATTTAATGCTAATACAAATGAATTATCATATTTTTATTATCCATATAATCTATTATATAAGCCAATAATGGTAGATAAAGTAGAAAAAATTCCAGAACCAATTTTAATTCACAAAACTTCTAAAAATTGTACATTTATTTTCCCATTAATTAAAATAAAAAAAGACCAACTTGATAAAATTCATCATAATATTTCTAAAGTTAAAATGTTTGGACAAATATCAACTGGTTCAAATATTGTTCAATTAAACAATACTACATTAGCAAATACAAATAAAATAATGCCTATTTTAGATTCGGTAACAATTCAAAATTTAAAAAATAATGAAAAATATATTTTTGCATATGCGGCATATGATAATGATGAGACTATTGTAAATACAATTGGTACTACTTCAAAAGAAGTAGAATTATATTTCCCTCTTCCTATACATTTTATTTCTTATCAAATATGTAAAATTGCTTTTGAATATAAATTTTATAGTATATGTAGAGAAAGAAGTAAAATTGTTTTTAATTATTTTACTGAAAAAAGTGATATAAAAGAAATAAGATTAGATAATAAAAATAATTCAATATTATTAAATAAATTAAAATATGATTATATATATAGAAGTTCATTTTTTGAATTGGAAGGAGTTTCTTATTGTTTTTATTATTTAGCTAAAAGTACTTATTATTTAAAAATTAATGAGCATTGTATTGATAATGGGGTTGAATCAAATGTTTATAAACAACAAAAAAATATTTTAAAAAATCTAAATATATTAAATTTAGGATTAGAAATTGCTATATATCTAAGAAATTATAAATTAATTAAAATGTTTGTTGTTGAATTATACAATACTTCTGTTCAAATGATTAATAAAAAAAATTTATATAAAGAACTTTTAAATATATTTATGAAAATGAATTTAGGTATAACTATTATTCCAGATGCTATATGGGATATTAATCTTAGAAAAATAGCTTCATTAGTAATATATAATATATTTATCTTGGGAAATATGATAAATGAACCAGATATTGTAAAAAAGAGTTTAATAATGGATTTAGGACTAAAAAATAAAAAATATTATCCATTTAAGTATATGTATTTACAAAAAGAAGAAGAAACTGAAACAAAAGAAAAAAAAGATAAAACTAAGGCAAAACCTCAAGAATTAAAAAAGGAAGAAACTCCGGAACCTACTTCGCCTGAAAAAACAGAAGCTCCAAAATTTAAAGAAATTCCAAATTCTGTATTAAAAGATATTGAAAAAGAATGTCAAGAAATAGTTGAATTTATTTATAGTTGTGGTGATTATAATGAATTAATTAAAGCAAAATTTGATATTTATAAAGATATTTTGGACACTTTAATTGAAAAATATAATGGCATATCTTCAATCAATGCTAAAGATAAAAAAGAAAATAAACCCCAAAATCCAGCAGAGGGTGAGCAAAATAAAGAGTTTTATCCTAATTTACAAAATGAAATAGAAAAACATAAATTAAATATTAATGATATAATTGAAGTATGGGATGGATTTAAAGCTGAAGGAATTAAATTTATTCAAAAATATATTACTTCTGGTGCAGCAAAAGATAAATATTATCAATTTTTGGATAAAATGCTAAAAAAATTAATTCAAAATTTCATTGGAGGATTATATGCAACTTCTGGATTAGGTGATCCAAAAGATAAAAAAGGAGCAGGAGGGGCAGGAGCACCTAGTGGTGGAGCAGGATTTTCAGAAATTTTAGCATTAGTTGATAGTGTTCAAATTAAAAAAGAAGATCATGAATTTATTATTAATATTTATAATCAGAAATTACAATTTATTTCTGGCGATATTTTATATAAATTAAAAGTTAGAATAAGAGATTATTTAACTACCATAAAACAAGAAATGCCACAAGATGGTGTTGGCCAAGACATTGATTTAGAAAAAATGGGTGGACAAATTGAGGAAAAATTCTTTGGTTGTATAGTTGAAGAAGAAATAAAACCACCTTATAAAGATTTAAGTGAAAATGATATATACAAAATAAAAGAAAAATTATATTGGATAGCGGATTTATATTATAATAAAGGAATTATTTTATATATTGATTTCTTGCAATCTAATCATAAAGAATTTATGAATTATGATTTTAACAATTTTTTCAACTTTAAATTATGTGATATAAAAAAAATAGATAAGTATGCTGAAAAAAAGACAAATGATGATTTAAAATTATTAGATATAAAATTAGGATTTTTCAATCAAAAAGATATAAAAGTCGAACAACAAAAAACTGAGACACCTCCTATAGAAACAGGAGAAGGAGAAAAACCATTAAGCAGAGGTGGAAAAAAAGATGATAAAAAAAAAGTTCCTCCAAAAAAAGATGATAAAAAGAAAAAAGATCCAAAAGCAAAAGATGTAGAAGAAGAACCTTTAGATCCTTTTGATGATGCTTTGGAAAAAAATATGAGTGAGAGATATATGAAATTAAACAAAATATTTGAACAATTTGCTTTATCTGCTTTATGTTTAAATGATATAGAAAATTATGTCCATTTAGATAATTTAATATATTTTACATATAATGTAATTGCTTATGATATGCTAACTCCATATAATTGTTGTGATGATATCATTGTTAAAAATGAAGATGAAGATAGTGAAACAAATCCATATAAAGCAATTCCAAATAATATTTGGACATATTTAATTATTATAGGAGAAGTTGGATTATCAAGATTAAATTATTTAAAAAAAGGAAATATTAATTTTACTGAATTTGATTATGAATATGAATTAATGAATTTTAAAAAAACAATAACTGAAACTAAATATGAGGCCCCTGTTGAAAACTTTTATTCTTTATCAAGGTCAGTTAAACAAAATAAAAAAAATTTCGATGAAGAAAATTTATTAACTTCATATTCTAAATCTATAAATATAGATGTATATATAGAATTATTAACTTTTATTATACAATGCGCTTATTATAAACAAAAATGGAGTGTTCTAAGTGAATTTATAACTAAATTTAATAATGTAACAAATGAATTATTTAGTCAATTTACTTTATCATTCTTAATCCAAGCTCAAAAGCATATTTTTGAAAAAGCCAATAATAATACTCAAAATAAACAAAATGAAATAAATCAAAGAGTAGAAATTTATGAAAATTGGAAAAATACTAGAAAAAAAAATAAAAGACAACAAATGATAACAGGTGAAATTCCTCCTGAACAATTAGAATTTGAAAGAGATTATTCAATCTTATCAAAAGAATTAAATATTTATACATCTATAAGTGATATGCTAAGAAATGATAAGGAAAAAAGTGAAAAATTATATGAAAGTTTTTTGAATGATACTAATAATGCTTTAAAAGCTGTAAATTCCTGTAGAAAAAAATATGAGGATTATCAGATAGAATTAATGTCTATGACCAAATATAAATATAATTTTACAACAAATTATAAAGAATATATTAATAAAATAAAATCTTTACAATTTTTACAAAGTAACATGTTAATAGGATATAAAAATTGTATTCAAGTTTTGAAAAAAAGACAAGAAAATTATTTATTAATCCAAATATTATATGAAATGAGTTTAGTTCTTTATTCAATGGGAACTGAAAAAAGTTTAAAACAGGCTGAAGTTTTTTTTAATGAAGAAATTGATACAGTTTTTCAAAAGTTATATTCTATTAAAGGTTTTAGAGATATTAAATTTGAAAATTATATAAATGCATCAGGAACAAAAAATATATTTGTTTTACCATCTTTTTGTTATGCTATTAAATCACTACATAAATTAGCAAAATATTGCTATGATAATTCATTATATGAACAGAGGGAATCAGCTTTATTTGCTTCAAAAATTACTTTTTATATTTTAAATAATATTATTCCAAATCCTTCAATTTATGTTAAATTTGGAACATATAGATTAAATGATATTAATGAAAATATTGATATGTTTAATTCTAAATATAATATTAAACCAGGAGATTTATTAGTATCTTTAATTGAATTAAGTCAAATATTAATTTCATATAATAATTATGAAAATTGTCTTCCAATGTTATGTTTAGCAGAATATTTAGCTTGTGATATATGTAAAAATATAAATTATACTTTATTTGCAAGAATTTTAAAAGTTATTTGCCTTGCTGAATTAGGATATGTAAATGAAGCAATGATGAATTATTATAAAATAATGAGAAAATTTGACCTACCTCAATTATTAAATACGGGATATAAAAAATATTTTACTGGAAAATATGCAAATTTAACACATAATGAAGATAGAATTAATTATTATAATAATTTACCACCTGAAGATGAAAAAAATATTGCTGCTTTAAATACAATTATTAAATTGAATATTGATGAAGAATTAAAATCATTTTTAGGTCCTAATTTATACTATTATTTACAATATAGTAAATTATTAATATTATTTAAAGCTTGCAATAAAGAGAATTTTAATTTATATCCTGAAAAAAATAATTTTACTACTTTAAGAGATGAAAATTTCATACGTATAGAAAAAGAATGTAGAGAAAATATTTCTTTATTAAGTGCTTATGAAGATATTAATTTTTTGAGTTTATGTATGAAATCAATAAAAATAAATGATATAAATTATAAAGATAATTTAGTAATTTTACAAAATAAATTAACTGAAATCACTGATAATAATCGTATCACTTCCGACGAATTAAAAAATTTTATTACTTTAAAATATAATAAAAATGATTTAGAATTATCAAAAGAAAGATATGAATTAATTTTTAATTTTAGAATATTATTAAGTAGATTATATCAATGTCAAGGATTATTTATTAATTCATCAATGGTAATTTATAAAACAGTTGAAAACTTTAATAAATTAGCAAAAACTGAAATAGGAAATAAAATATTAAATTTTGATAATGGAGAAGATTTTATTCCAGATTTAAAGCCAAATGAAGTAAGTATAGGGGGAGGGGCAGGAGGAAAAGGAGGTAAAGCCCCTGCAAAGCAAGATAAAAAAGATACAAAAGCCACTAAAAAAGATGATAAAAAAAATAAAAAAGATAATAAAGAAGTTCAAGATAATCAACCTCATGTCGATCCTGAATTACAAATTAAAGAATTATTTAAATCTATTTCTGAAATAATATATAAAAATCAAAGAATTATTCCTAACAGTGTTTATTGGTTTAAATTACATTATTATCATTTAGTTAACTTATTTAAAATGAATAGATTTAAAGATTGTCTTTATATTATAGAAAAAATTATTAAAAATAGTGATAAAATAAATGATACTTATTTCTTTGTGAGAGCAAAAGAAATAGAAGCAATGATATATGTTCAACAATATGATATTGTTAAAGCACAAAGGGCTTATGATGATATTTTAAGTAGAGGAAAAACTAATTATATAAATGATTATGAATTATGCGCTTTTTATGGAAACTTGGCTGAATATCATTTTATTGAAAATAATTATGATTTAGCCTTAAATTTAATTAAATTTGCAAGAAATATTTTATGGGAAAAATTTGCTATGTTTAATTATTTAATACAACCACAAACAGTTTTTTCTGAAAAAGTATTGAAAAATTTATATATAGATAAAGAAATGATGAGTAAATTAGTAGATAAAGAAACTAATATTAGTACTAAAATTGGAAATGCAAAAAAAGACCCTAAATCAGGCGGGGATGGTTCTAATCAATTATTAATTGATTTCTTTTCAACAAATTCAATATTTGAAAATCCAAATTATGATAAAGAAAATTATTCTCAACCAAAAGTTGAATATAATGTTGATACATTTGAAAATATATATTATAAATATAATGAATTAATTTGCAAAATCGATTTAAAATATGTCTATTTCCTAATATGCAATCCTAATAAAAATAATGAGATTAATATACAGTTATGCGAATCTATTTTAAAAGATCTTTTAGTTATGTATCCTAAATTATTATATCAACATAATTATTATAAAACAATAACATATTATTTATTGGGAATGCTGAAAAAAGTAAAATTAATTATATGTTTAAAAGAGTTTTTGGAAAAGAACTTTTTAGAGAATCAAAAATTATTAAAAAAAAATAATTTAGAAGTATTGACATTAGATAAAATAATATTATTTAAGTATTGTCATTATTTTAATGAAGCTTGTAACAAACAATTTTTACCGCTATTGAGAGAAGCTAAAGAAAATTTCGAAAAATCTCTAGAATTTTGTAAAAATGATTTCTTTTTATTTGAAAATGGATTTAGTGTTTTAGATATTACAATTCAATTAGCAGATGTTTCAATGCTTTTAGCCGAATATAAAATGTACCAAAATTTAAAATATGTTGATGTCAATCAGGTTGTTTCTAAAATTAATTCATTAATAAGAAGACAAGTTTTTTATGATAAAGAAAATGATGATTTACCATTTTTAAAAGAAGAATCAATAGAAAATGATATGAAAGAACTAATTAAACAATTTAAAGAAGATAAAGCTAAAAAAGATAAAAATGAATATGTTAATAATGTTAAACAATATATTTATTATAGTGATTTATCAATGAAAATTAAGGAAATTAAAAAAAATATTACCGAAAATACACATGAATTATGCACTGGAGTAAATTTAGTAGATGTTTCTCGTCTTCCAAGAGATATAATTTTACAAATTTTAGAAAGTGATTATATTACTAAAAAGAAAAATAAAGACTTTGTACAAAATATAACAATAAAAAATGCTATTGATTCATTTGATGTAGTAAATTTATTAAAAAATTATATGAAAGAAATAGAATATTTCAATTTTAATACAATAATAGATGATTCAATTGATGAAAAAATAAAGAATTTATCGAAATTACACAAATTCTTAAAAACAAATTTAAGTTCATATCAATCAAAATGCTGCTTAGAATTTAACACATTAAAAGATGATGAATCATTAACATCAATAGATTTTATCACAAATGATCAAATTAATGTAAGTTATGTTTTACTTCCATATGAAACAATTTCTCATATAAGTGGATTAAATGGTGATTTTAATTTTAAAAATAATGATAAATATGTAAATTTAGTATATTTATTAGGAAATAATTCTGCATCATCAACTGGAACTGGGGATAATCCCCCACCCAAGCCAGAACCAGTAAAGCCAACAAAAACTGCAAAATCTAGTAAAAAGAAGAAAAATGATAAAAAAGAGCCTAAACCAACAGAAGAAACTAATACTGATGGAAGTAGAGAAAATATTATTTATGGAAGAATTTTAATGAGTGAAAAATTTTTGCTAAATTTAAATCAAAGAATTTATAGCTTGAAAACACAATGTAGAATGTCTTTAAGTTTAAATGAAGAAAAAAAGAATAGAGATTATAAATATTATCAAATTGATTATTATAATTTAATATATGATTTTATTAAAGAAATTCTTTTTGGCAAAAAACAATTTAATGAAATTAAAAAAATTAAAGATGTTATTAAAGAAGAAGATATTGGGGAGGTTTCTGTCGAAAATTTAGAATTTTGGTTTAATTTCTGTAATTTCTCATTTTATAAAGCTACCAATACCAAATTTAATGCTTTATTAAGAAAAATTCATAAAACATTGATAAATTAAAAAAAGAAATTATAATTATTATTTTATTTAAATAAATTTATATAATTCTTTATTAATTTTTTATTAAATTAAATTAATAATTTAATATATAACTTTTTTTATATATATGGGGATTGGGGATTGGGGATTGGGGATTGGGGATTGGGGATTGGGGATTGGGGATTTGGCC
>Ga0247609_10006257_pt1 | contig 11497 bp, 7 predicted proteins | sample 172DNAGHGlowgp2_FD_193487 | JGI IMG/M metagenome (GOLD analysis project Ga0247609, IMG submission 193487) | Sheep rumen microbial communities from Palmerston North, Manawatu-Wanganui, New Zealand - 1728 DNA GHGlow gp2 | ecosystem: Host-associated > Mammals > Digestive system > Stomach > Rumen ... | reverse complement strand
TCAGAATAGAATTTTATGAAATAAATAAAAATATATTACTTAACAATATTCCTACTAATTCAATATATACAGATTATGAACAATTAAAAGGTACTGGTGATAATGCATATTTAGATTTATTAGATTTAAGTTATAAAGGTATACCTGATATAATACTGAATGATGAATTTGATTCATTACATTGGGTTAACGGTAATGGTTTAACGGGATTTTGGAATTATTTAAATAAAGGATTTAATATTGATTTAGGCGGTCAAACAACAGAAACCACAGATGACGATACTGATCCTAATCATGTTAAATTAACCCCTCAAGAAAGAATATATAGTCAAAAATATAGGGATGAAAATGTAGTCCTTTATTAATATATAACTTTAACAAAAATTATTATTATATAAATATAGATTAAAATATGGCAAGTTATGGCAAGTAACGATAAATTTTCAAAGACATACAATGAACGTGAACGAATAATATTTATGCATGATATAAAATGCGGATTTGATGACGATAAGGATGTTGCTAAACAATTATCAAAACAATATCCGCAGCTTGTCATATTCACAGATCCATATGAAATATCAAATGCTCCTAAAGATGCATTAAAACGAGAAGAATTAGATGATTATAAAAATGTATATAAATCTAATGATTTAATTTTAGGCGCACACATATATAAAAACGGAGTAAGATATACTATGGTTCGTGGTATAAATCCATATTATAGCAGCATAACTGTAGGTAATGATATAATATCTTTAAAATTAGATAGATATGGATTACTTAGATTATATAGAGAACCACAGACAGCAGGTTATGTTTATGTTGGTCCGTTTAATCCTATAGAAGCTGGATTTATATCATTTAAAGATGGCACAGCAAATGAATATGAATTAACATCGCAACAATTTGATTATGCACATTTTACATTAATTAATAATTTCTGGGATTTGGCTTCACCAATATATACAGGTGTAAATCCTGTAGAAGATATTATTAATTTTACAGATAATTCAAGTATTGTAGGTATAGGACCATTAAATACTGCACATGATAATCCTATATATGAAGTTGATGATCCAAATGGTGGTAAAGAAAATATGGGTGTCAATTATGTAAGTAATATACGGGAATTATTTAATGTAACAAATAATAGTGAATTAAATAATGGTAATGCTTCTGTTGAACAACCTAATGCTATTGTTGACGGTGTTAATGGTGTAACAGGATTTTATAGAGATTTCTTTGTAACAAGAGAAATAGATAGGTGTAGAGGTATTTATAATATAAATGATAATGATGAATTTGAATTTAAGGAATTTGATAAAGACTTGTCTACAGGAAAAATTAAATATGATGAAAGTAATAATATAGTTTATAAATCAGATACTGCAATACAGACATTATTAACACAACCAAAACCTATTACGCAAATGAACGCTTCAGAAGTTGAACCATTTGATGTGGCTTATCAATATGCTTATATATTAATGCCGAAGATTTATACTAAACGTATTAAAATTTCTCCGACATTAATTATGGATACAACTATTACAAGTCCTATTGGTCCACAAGGTGAAGTTGGTGAAATAACTACATTAATTAATGCGAGATATGTGTTTGAATTATTACAAGATGAAAATTTCAGAGATTTATATGAAGAAATAATAATTGACAGTGTTGAATATGTCTTAATAAAGACAGCGGCAAAATGTCATAAAGTAAGACTTTATTATATAGCATCAGAATAATATAAATATTAAAATATAAAAAATATGGCATACGAATATAAGAAAAATGGTGTAACATTAGATATAGAAAAACCGTTAAATATATCAAATAATACAGGTCAATTAGCATATGCTAAATGGCCTAATGATCATGGTCCAAGCAGTTATGAAGCATTTGGTAAACTTATGAATTGTATGGAAATTGATTGGGGGGGCGCTAAATATGAAAATAATATAGATTCACATATAGCGACTATAATAGAAAACGGTATTCATACATCTGATGAATTATTATCTGTATTATATTGGACATATAAAACTATGAATAAATATAGTCATCCTGGTATAGATAATTTTGAAATTCAATATGAATTAACAAATGATAATAATTTAGCTATATTTAGAATAAATGAAGTAGATTTTAAATATAATAATGGTACAATTTTACCAGAAACAGAAATTAGTGATGTTAATATAAATTTTGGGGATATGATTGGATTAATGGGTATGTCGGCAAAAACTATAAATGAAACAAATGGACTTATTGAATTTGATTTAATAGAAGAAAATTTAATTACAAAAAAAACTGTTGATTCTAATTCAATTGAATTAAAAAATAAATCAGATAATAATGGACCAGTTGGTTTTAAAATATTAAATGAAAATAATCAACCAGTTACAACTTTAGAAACCTATAAAACATATAAAATACAATTTGAAAATATTAATAGTGGTGTTTATGTAAAATTTGAACAAACAATTAATTATAATAATTATTTTTGTAGTATACCTATAACTGTTGATTATAATAAAAACGGTAATAAATATAAAAATAATGATCCAATATATATATCTTTAACATTGCCTCATGAATCTAATGTTAAAAGTCATATAGATTTTTCAAATGATCAATATGCCAATTCTATTGTACATACTGGAATAAAAAAAGGAGATATAGTAATTACACAAAATGGTAATACTATACCTGTAAATGATAATCAATTTACAGTACCAGAATTAACCAGTAATATTAAAATATCTATAAATTTAGATTATGCTATTAATAATGCTAATTATAATATAAGTAATCAAGTGAAAACATTATCTTTAAACTCAGCTACATATAATGTTCAGTCTTCAAATTATTATTATGTTTATATTGAAATGGCGTCAAAAAATAATCTTCGAGGTGAAGAACTTGAAAATAAACTACAAGAACTTGAAAATACTTGGCCGCCAGCTCAAAATCAAACTTATCCAAATTATGAATTAGGATGGACAAGAATTAATGAAGGAGATATAAATAATAATAACTTTAATATAAACTTAAATAAAAGTATATATACATATACTGATGAAAAAGATGGTGCTTTAATCATTTTCCCTAAAAATTTAAAATTATATTCCAGTGGAAATATTGATTTATCGTATGATGGTACATTAAATAATCATGATAATTATTATTATTATGTTTGTTATGGAAATCCGGAATATGGCCCAACCCAAATAAATTATATACTTAAAAAATGATAAAATCTGCAAATAAAGAAAATAAAACAGTTTCTTTTGAAGGGTATTTAAATGATTCAAATAATAGTACAATCATAAGGGATTATAAGTATATAGCTAATGAATCACCTTTATTAGTAAATAATACATTAATTAACAATAAATCTGTATCTTATCATATTATTGATGATAATGAAGAAACTAGAGATTTTAATTCATCATATGATGAATATATAAATTCAACAGGAATATATGCAAAAAAACATAATCCTTTTTTATTTAATATGAATAATATTGATTGGCTAGGATTAAAATTTTATGATGATGAAATTATAGATGGAGACGAAATTTTTATAGATTCTATTAATAATGCTATAGATTTTTTTAATTATTTATTAGGTTTTCCATTAAAAAATGCCGAGCAAGGTGATAAGGGTAAAACTGGAAAAACGGGTAATAAAGGATTAGATGGTAAAAATAATTATTTGGGAGATAAATTTAATTTAACAGAAAATGATCATTATGATGTTTCTGAAGGAATAAATAATATAAATATCAATAGTTTAACTGATTTAAAAACAGATGTAGTTAATGAAGGAACAGATAATGAAACTGTCGGATTATGGTTTAAATTAGATGAAAATGGACATTTTGTTAAATATTCAACAGATAATGGGACCACTTGGTCTAATGTTTGTGGAACTTTGGGTTCTGTATCAAATTTAGACCCTTTTAGCTTTTAAAATATATTAATATTAATATTATGATTTTAAAACCAAATATAAATGATAAGGAAACTGATCAATTAGAATATTATAAAGTTGAATATACAGAAAGAGATAAATCATTAAATGATCATTCATATGATAAATCACTTTTTGGATGTCGAAATTTTTATCCTAAAAATATAAAAGATCCAGAATATATAAAATTTATTAATATTAAAAGTTCTACTTCTAATATTTCAAATTATAAACCAATAATTGATTTTATTGATATAAATTGGAATATAAAAATAACAAAATATAAAGATAAAGAAAATAATATAATAGATACATCATTTGGTGATAATGGAATATTACGAATAAAAACATTTAAAGATTTTATAATATTTATACATAAATATATTAATGTTAGTAAAGGATTACAAGGTGATCCCGGTAATAGAGGTAATAGGGGTCCACAAGGATTTATCGGTGAATTTAATAATAGATTTTCAACAAAATTAAAAAATTGGCATTTTTCACCACAAAGATTTAAAACAGAATATGAATATACACATAATAATGCATCTACTAAAGCAAAAGATAATTATATTAATGAATCAGGAAAAAACCCACAACCTGCATTAAATTATAATAAATTAGATGATTATGGACATTGTTATTCCATATTTTTTAAATAAAATAAAAATATAATATGAGTGAAATTTACGATATAATAAGTCCCGTTAGTGGTATTAAAATTGCAGAAATAGATAAAAAAATAATTGATACACCATCTAAATTTCCAGGTCAGGTATTAACTAAATATATTCCTGAAGGTAATGATGATGTTAAAATTTTAAATATTTATGATTTATATTTTAATAAATGTAAATTTCAAAATAATTATAATATAGGAGAAGACGGTATTCAAAATATAGATGATTTAATTAATTATTTATATAATAAATATAATTATCAAATAACATCAAAAAAGGGTATACCTGGAATTCAAGGTCCACAAGGTGAATTCGGTCCACAGGGAGAAATTGGAATATGGATATATAATCCCAAAAATATTGAAAATAATAATGGCGAAATTGATGAAATAAATAATAAATTAAACGGTTGTCAAAGTAATTATAATGAATATACTGATTCAGATAAACAAAAATATTTAAATAAATATAATAATTTATTAACAATTAAAGATCAATTTAATTCTGCAAATTCAAATTATTTTAAAAATCATAATAATAATTTATCTATTAATTCATCACTTCATGGTAATGATGCATGGAATTCTGGTTATAATATACATTATAATACAAAAAAAACAAATAGTGAATTAAGATGTTTATCATATTATTATAAATCTAAACGTGAAAAATATTTATATATTTTTGATAAAAATGGGCATTTAGTAGATATATTAAATGATTATAATAAATTTAATATAAATAAAACAAGTATAGATACGATAGAATTAAATACATGTTTATCTAATTTTACTGTAAGTGATAATAATTCTAATTCAGTCAATATTTATTATTATTGTGAAACATTAGAAAATATAATATCAGATATTAATAAAAATACATTATATAAAATAGAATATAATACAAATCCTAAAAATCCTATAAAAATACATATTAGTCCTTGTATTAAATCAGATAATGAAGAACAATATATTTTACAAAAAGAATTATTAAATATTAAAGATATATTAATATCTAATGTTTGGGCTGGATATCAGGATAATGAAATTTCTAATCAAATAAAAGATTATTGTAAATATTATTTATTAACTACTGCTGATAATTCTTATACTGTTTCAAATATAACTACTAATAGTAAATATAAACAATTAGATAATAATATATGGTTTGATTTTTCATCAATAATTTGGAATAATAATTCTACCATATTATCTACTACATTATATTTATATATTATTTATAATAATACAATTTTAACATTTTCAGACAGGAATAAATATTCTACAATAACTGTTAATAAAATAAATGATAGTCAACCAGTATATAATGTCGATATTTCTTCATATTTAAATAATATTAATTTTATTTGTAAAAATAATAATAATGAAGAATGTGATTATAATGATTATAATGTTTTAATTAAACAGAATAATTATATTTTATTACAATATAATAATGTTAATACAAATAATTGTAATATATATATGTCTGGTTTATGGAAATATTTATCTGGAGATAATTTTATAAATCCACAAGTAAAATTGGGAAATATAAATATTAATAAATATGCAATTGGTGGAATATCTATTAATACTTCTGGAACTGATATTGAAAACAGTTTAGATTATAGATGGTTTGATGAAAATAATAATGTAAAATTATTAATAGATCCTTCATCAAATACTGGTTGGGCTCAATCAAAAAATTTAAACTATTCTATTAATTTTAATTACAAAGATAATAATAATAATCAAAAAATATATAATTTATCTGATAAATATGCTTATATAAAATTATCTGATTTTAAATCAATCGGTGTAACAATTGGTGTAAATAATAAAGAATTAACAACAGGATATAAATATGCTGTTACACATTCAGGTAATGTAGGTACTAATAATTATTTAAATAATTTGAATACAAGTTTGCCGTCAATAAAAATTCATAATTATAATGACAGTTATGTATTACCAATTCAAATTAATTTACAAACATTAAATAATTCAGGAACAACGAATATTAAAATAACATTTGTAGGAGAACAAAATAATAATGTATTTAATTCAGATTCATCATTATGGGGATATAACTTAAAAGATTATTTTATAGACGATTATAATAGTAATAATATTTTACCGAATATAACATATACTTTAAAACCAATGAAACCCGAAAATATTAAAATAACAGGTATTTCAGAAGTATAATATATAAATAAATTTAAATATTTTTAATTAAATAAAAAAGTATAAATATGGCTCAAATATCATACATATATCCTGGAGAAAATAAATCATATAATTTAGAAATAAAAGGAGAATATCATAAAGATAAAACAGATGAAAATTTAGTACTATTAACAGATAATAGTGATAATCAAAAAATAAACACTGTTTTTTCTGAAAAAAATTCTCGAGAATTTTTTGATATAGATAAAGCAAAAACAAATAATATATTAAAAATATATAATACTTCTACTACAGTAGAAGCTAATAATTATAATTCTATTAATGGTAATGATATTGAAGTAAAAATAACAGGAACTGATGTAAAATATAATAATAAAAATTTGCCATATGAAAATTCTTTCTTATTACAAAAAAATAATGAATATATAACATATAAAAATACTACTGTTCGTTTAGCAAATGTAATTGGAGAAAATAAAGAAATAGATGTAAGAATTGTTGATTATCCGCAAATAGGGTATAAATTTAGGGATATAACAACAATAAATCAATCAAATATTATAACTACAATATTATCAATGTATCCATATACAAATAATGTTGATTTTGATGATGAAGATATAAATTATAATGTTAATGATTATCCTTGGTTTTTTGAAAATATAATAAATAAATTTGGTTTAAATGTTTCATTAAAAATAAATAATAATAATGTAGTTTTTAATAATATTAATTATATAATCAGTAATAATACAATAATAGGAGAAATCAGTACTTTACGACCAAAGTTAAATAAAAATTTTCCTGTATTAAATTATAATATTAAACTATATAATGAACATACTAAAACCGGTTATATAGCAACTATAAATACAAATAAAAAACCAATAAATGATTATGGATATAGTCCATGTTCAGATTATATATATTATAAATCTAATTCTACTACTAAACAGTATCATGTTTATAATTATAGATATAAATATGAAAATATATCTGGTGAAACTGGAACAACACATAAATTCGGTTTAAATGGATTTGAAAGATTTAATAAATTTTCATTATATTTGAATAATAATATAACATTAGAAGATTCTGTTCAAATTTCCCCATATATAAAAAATGAAAAGGTTGATATAATATCTGAAACTAAAGGTGTACAACTTGATTATGATAACTATACTGAAATTATTAATAATTATGTTAATAATTTATCCGATTTTGTTATTCATGATAATTATACAAATCCATATCCAAATAGTGGTCTCAATAAAATACAGAGACGATATATAAGTGGAGAGATATTAGATGGAACAATAGTAAAACCAGATCATTTTAAAGCAATAAGTGATTTAATAAGTGTTTTTGATATATTAGATAATGGTATAGGTGGAGGCTCTACTGACGGCAGTGGAAGTGGTAGCGGCACACCTACATTGGCAACATATGATATATATTATAATGATATTCCTACAATATATTCAATACCTGTGGCAGAAAATCCGATATTATATAATATTGATTTTCAACCATATTATAATAATAAAGAATTAAATATTTATAATGAGTCTTTAAATGTAGATACAACTATATCTGTTATTAAAAAAGAAGGTCAAACCCTTAGTGATGATGTTAATACTTTTATTTCTGATTTAAAAAATGATACAGGAATTAAAAATGATATTTCTAATTATAAATACATAGGTCATAGATATTTAAAGGATTCTTCTCCTGTAATAATTTCTAATTATGAATGTTATTATTTAGATTCTAAGTGGGAAATAATTGAAAATCCGTCTAATTTTAAAAAAATAGAAGCATTATGTCCAAGTTACCATATATTTGAAGAAAGTACTCCTAATACATCTAATTCACAAGATCAAGGTGGATTAAATTTTCATTCTTTTAAAGAATATGTATATATAGATAATTTACAAATAAAATATCATATACTGTCCAAAGACAATAAAAATTATTATAATTATAATATTAATGGTGATATAGGAAAAAATATAGGAACTTATATTAAAGTTAGAAATACAATAAAACAAAATATAAATAATAATGGAACAGTTGAAACAATACCATTAACAAGAGATTGTATTATACCTATATATCCATATAAATCAACAGCAGATAAATCATTATATAAACATTTATGGGTATATTATGGTGAGGAATATTTTAATTCTACAAATGAAATGACAGTTGATATTGCTACTCATTATGGTTTAACAAGTCCTTCTGATTATAAAATTAATGGATTATATGGCATTAATTATGAAAGAGATTATAAAATAGGAGGTCCTTTATCAATATATAATAATGATAGTATTATTATTTCACCGTCTGTTATAACATCTGGTTATACAGGTGATTATGATTTATTTATAGCATTACCAATAACATCAATAACATATTCGGCAAATATGCAAACAATTAAAACCGATTATTCAGTAAAAGTATATTACGGAAATAATAATACTCCAATAATTAAAATAGATAATAATTATCATAATTATTGGTATAATGATTTTATTATTTTAAATATAAATAAATATAAAATTACAGGTGATTTAAATAATATTAATTATAACACTTCTATTGTAGAAAATAATGATCGAGCTGATGATATTTTATATGAAAATATTTATAATCATTTAAAGAAAAATTTTACAGCAAATGAAGGTGAAGGTGATCTTAATGGAACTATTGCTAAAACTTATTATAGATTAGGATATTTAAAATTAAGAATATCAAAAGACATTAAATATATAAAAATACAAAGAACCTCAAATAATAATTTCGATGTTATTTTAAATTATTAATTATAAATGAATCTTAAAAATTAAAATATTACTTAATATAAATAATCAAATCAAATTATGCCAACAATAAAATATAATAATAATTCACCTATAAATATAGAAATCAAGAAACCGTCAAATTTTCTGAATAATGATGGTCAGCTTGCTAAATTTCCATGGAAGGATAAATTACCGCAAAGTAATGCTTTTGCTGATCTTATCAATGCTATGGAAATTGACTGGGGTAATGCTTACTGGTATGGTACCGAGATAAATATAGATGATTTATTAGTTGATGTTGATGATTATACACAGGGTTTCAAAAATATAAAATCTTCTCATGATTTATTACGTATATTATTTTGGTCTATAAATCATATAGAAAATATAAATACAGAATTAATAGAAGATCTTGTTGATTTATCCGCATTAGAAGCACTGGTAAATGAAAATAAGAATGAAATCAGAGTATTGTTTAATGAATGGGCAAGAACTGAAGCTAATATAAATGAAGCATTAAATAATTTAAATATTAATACTGTATCTAAAATATATGATGTTAATTCTGATCATACCGAAATAATAACTAATACCGCAGGAAGATTATATGTAGATACTAATAGTGAAATAACAAATAATACAGTTCAAATATTAACGACAAATTCAAATACGCATACTGTAGGTTTAAAAGATGATTTACGTGAATATCAAACATCAACACAAGTAAGTTATATATTTGAACCTAAATATAAATTTGATGCGTTTGATTCTAATTATACAGAACCAAATAATTATTCAGTATTTAAAAACAATAATAATTTAAATTTAACTATACCCAGAAAGACAATAATTGCAGAAGTAAATCCTAAAACAACAAACAGCACAGTGTCTAAAATTAATTTCAGTATTTCATTTAAAGATAATTTAGGGAATGATTTAGATGGTTTTTTATTTATAAGAACAGAACAAATAAAATACGGAAATACTTGGGTAGAAAATACATGGGGTACAAATAATGAAAAAGCAATATCATATTCAGATATTACATGGTGGCGACACCCAAATAATAATAAAATATTAAGTCATGATATATTTGATGTAAATAATTATAATGATATATCAATAAAAAATGATTATGCATATAATACATCCGCATCTATTGAAACAACATATGGTATAACTTTTCAAAATCCAAGACATAATAATCAAAAATTAATAGAACTTAATTCATATAGTTCATTTGATTTTAATATAATAAAAAATACAGGTGATTATATTAATACTGAAATAAGATTAAAATATTCATTTATACCGAAAGATGCTGTAGGATATTCAAATAATGATATTTATTATGTATATGAAGGATCATCAGAATATACAGTTGATCAAATGAATATCATAAATAATGCTGTTGCTACTATACCTATTGAATTTAATAAAGAAGAAACTAATTATATTTATATCGGTAAAAATGCACCTGGAACTACTATTACAGAATCAACAGAATTAAATAAATGGGTTAAATTACATGATACTAATTTTACCCGTACACTAGAAAAAGCTATAATTACTATTGAAAATAATGCTTGTTGGTTATATAACGGACATAATTCAGGATATACTAAAATTAATATAAATAATATAATAAATAATACTTCAGTAACATATATAGCATTACCTACAAATATAACTAATAATTTATATTGGAATTCCGGAGCAAGCGCGTGGTATAATTTAAATAAAATAGGATCAAATATAAAAATAAATAATCGTCCATTCAATGTATATGAAAGAATTGGAGGAGCTTATATATCTGTATAAATAAAAAATAATTTAATA
>Ga0247609_10006253_pt1 | contig 11500 bp, 6 predicted proteins | sample 172DNAGHGlowgp2_FD_193487 | JGI IMG/M metagenome (GOLD analysis project Ga0247609, IMG submission 193487) | Sheep rumen microbial communities from Palmerston North, Manawatu-Wanganui, New Zealand - 1728 DNA GHGlow gp2 | ecosystem: Host-associated > Mammals > Digestive system > Stomach > Rumen ... | reverse complement strand
TGCGAAAATCTCGCAGTGGTGAGGACAGTTCATCGGCTTCAGCATGTACTCCTCATCCTCCTCAGGGGTATGGATTGGCTGGAACGAATCCTTGCCATAATGAGCATAGTGACCAGAGGTAACATAAAGATTCTTCGAGCCGATATGTGGCGTAATAACCTCTTGATAACCAAAACGCTTCTGAACCTTACGCAAGTGATCCTGCAAACGCAGACGAAGCTCTGTTCCCTTCGGCAACCAGATGGGCAATCCCTTACCTACCTTATCAGAGAACATGAAGAGTTCCATCTCCTTGCCAATCTTACGGTGGTCGCGCTTCTTGGCCTCCTCCAGCATCTCGAGATACTCGTCGAGCATCTTCTTCTTGGGGAATGAGATACCATACAGACGCTGCATCTGCTCACGGCTGGCATCACCACGCCAGAAAGCACCAGCTACTGATGTGAGCTTGACAGCCTTGATCTCACCTGTATCCATGAGGTGCGGACCACGACAGAGGTCTGTAAAGTTACCCTGTGTATAGGTAGTGATGGTACCGTCTTCCAAATCTTGATCGATGTGCTCACACTTGTAGGTCTGGCCGTCGGCAGCAAACTGCTTCAGGGCATCGGCCTTAGCCACCTCCTTGCGAACCACAGGCTCCTTCTTGCCTGCCAGTTCCTTCATCTTAGCCTCAATCTTGGGGAAGTCGCTCTCCTTGATGCTCTCGCCATCCTTCAGCAGCACATCATAGAAGAAACCATTCTCGACAGCGGGGCCGAAACCAAACTGGATGCCTGGATACAACTCCTGCAGAGCCTCAGCCAAAAGGTGTGCTGATGTGTGCCAGAAGGTGTGCTTACCCTGCTCATCGTCGAACTTGTAGAGCGCGATGGTCGCATCCTCATTGATAGGACGGTTCAGCTCTACTGTCTCACCGTTCACTCCGCAGCAGAGCACGCTGCGTGCGAGAGCCGGAGAGATGCTCTCTGCAATTTGAAGACCAGTCACGCCCTGCTCATACGAACGAACAGATCCGTCTGGGAATGTAATGTTGATCATACCTTATTTTATATAAATCGATTTCAGCCTGCAAAGATACACACTTTCATCGAAACCACCAAATTTTCCTTTAAAATTCTACTTTCAGCTCCTTTTCCCTGAAACTCACCTTTGGGGTGAATTTGTTTTGTGTTGCGCTCGTTTTTCCGTAACTTTGGAAAGATTTATTGCTTTTCTTTGTATAAAGGCAGTCTGGGGGATTGAGGAAAATTTAGGGTCACGACTTGGATACTATTCTCAATTCAATGTTCTGCTAAAATTGCCTAAAAGAGCACCCGACTCAGAGTCACCGCATGTTTCGTGACCCATCATCGTGTGCAAAGGTATAACAAAATTCTGAGGTAACCAAAGCATTCGCTTGTTTTAACTCTTAGTTCGTTCAACATGAGAGTTTCTTATATGCTTCCACAACCTCTCGCATTGACATGATATACATCTTCAGCCGCTTTCCGTCAAGGGGTGTGCGCTTGCCGTCCATCCAGCTCAGTTCTTGGAATTCCCGGCAGAAGGTGCTGTAGTCAGTTTTCCCCTGCTGGTACATCAACAGCGCATCGGCATAGACAGAGAAATACAGGTTGCAGAAAGGCTTGAAAAAATTCCCGGCAGAAGGTGCTGTAGTCAGTTTTCCCCTGCTGGTACATCAACAGCGCATCGGCATAGACAGAGAAATACAGGTTGCAGAAAGGCTTGAAAAAAATGAAATTGTCATTGTCCTCATACACTCTCTTGCAGAACTGCTCCACAATGCTTGGCACAAACTGCTCGTCGCTATATTCCTCCATCAGTCTCTTGAACTCCTTATATGTTTCGATGGATTCATCTATGCTCTGTTCCTGAGTATGCAGAAAGTCCAATGGTGAGGATTGAAAGACGGTTATCTGGTTCATCATCTCGGCCTGACGCTCTGCCTGCTGATAGGTTGTCTGCTCCTCACTCATAACCAACTCTCTGTAAAGCATCACCAGATGGTGTTTCCCATATACATGCGTCAACTTACAGGCCAGCGTCACATTCAGCGCACGTTGCTGGCAACGCTCTGACAATCCCTGTTGTGGTTTCAGGTGACTGAGCGTCTTTTTTGAGAAATAGTTGTTTGGTGATTCCATTTCACGACAGCATTTCCAACTTTTACTTCTTGAAAATTTGATTGAGAATGTTGTTATTCTTGTTTGAAACAATTATTTATGACATTTTGGACATTTATGCCCTTTTGTCCTTTTATTTATGGAAACTTCCCATTCATATCCGCAATGATGACATTTCCAAGATGCACGATAATGAGATCCAGGAGAATAGTCATTGGGTGTACCCTCGTTTTTTGAATAATCCCAGTCCTTAATCAAATGGGGATGGGTATCTGCGAAAGTTCCCTTTAATTCTACGATTCTTTTGCGTTGAGAAAGAGTTCTTTGTTTATCTGCGCATTTTGGGCAGCCACCACCTGTTGCTCTTGCATCCATTGTTGCCTGCCAAGAATGACCGCAAGTACTGCATATCCAACATACCTTCTTCCCACAATGTGGAGGAAGCATTTTGGGGTCTAATCCTCTATTTCTATCATAATCCCATTCTTTCAACAATTGTGGATAATTATCTGCGAATGATCCTTTTAATGACAAGATTCTTTTATGTTTGGAAAGAGTTCTTTGTTTATCTGCGCATTTTGGGCATCCTCTTCCCTTATTACGATGACCAACTCCAACTTTCCAATGATGACCACATGTACTACATACCCACCATACTCTCTTACCGTTATTGACTGTTATCTTATCGGGCGTGAGATTTCCATTACTATCATAATCCCATTCTTTTGCAAGTTCTGGATTTTGGGATAGCAAGTCATTCTCTCCTGGAGCTAAAGTAACCCCTGCACAATATGGACAGCCATGCCCCATAAAGCGAGTATTAACTTCAGCTTTCCACGAATGGCCTTTTTCACATTTCCAGTAAAACTTCTTGTGACTTGTACAAGGTATATATTCAGGTTTAATGTCGCCATTCTTTTCATAATCCCACTGTTTGGCCACTTCGGGGATTTGGGAAACTATACTGTTTTCTTTCTCTGATTGTATGTATAGTGCATATATTTGATTTCTATCTCTTTCAATATCAATGTCTAATTGATCACTGTACTCTTTTTTATCACACAATTTAAGAATCTCATTTATAACCCATTTTAGATAAGTGTGGTCACTTTGATAATTTACATAAATAATACCATTAGATACTTTGTCGTAATCACCTTCTTTTATCCTTATCAGCCTTATACCATTTTCTGCTAAAAGTTGATTCTTCTTATTTTCTCTATTTTGAGACGTCAAAGTTGAATGGTAATAGGCACCATCATATTCAATAGCAGTATTCCATTCTTTGTCGCCTAAAAAAATGTCTATCTCCTCACCTTTGAATATATACCTGTTTTGTGCATTTGTCACTTTTCTAAGATAAAAATAAATTGCTTGTTCTGGGAAGGAAGTTCCCCATTCCTTTTTACAATGTGGACAGCCTATATTTAGTCTTGCACGAACACTAACGAATTCGGCCCAATGATGACCTTTGTGACAAATCCAATTAACTCGTTTATGAAGATGTGAAGTTACATTATATGGAGTCAATTCTCCATTATTTTTATAATCCCATTCTTCGGCTAATTGAGGGTGCGTCTCAATAAGTAGTTTGTTTCCAAATCTCATTAATGACCTCTCTTTGTAAGCGCATTTTTTGCAACTATATTTGGCTTTTGCATGCGAGACAATCGTACCTTCCCACCTATAACCACAAACATGACATTTCCAATATACTCTGATATTTGAACCTGCAGTAACTTGAGTTAGTAAAAATTCACCATTTTTATCGTAATCCCAATCTTTTGCTCTTTCTGGGAAATTATCAGCAAAACTTCCTTTCTTATTTATTCTTTCAGCGTTCACTTTTTTAAAACTACAAACTGGGCATTTGAAATCTTGAAGTCTCCTGCGGCTAGGGGCAGCTTGCCAACTATGACCGCATACAGAACACTTCCACCATACTTTATGGGAACTTCCTGCTGTTAGGATGTTTGGATTATGGTTTTTGTTTTTTTCATAATCCCATTCTTTAATATAGTCGTCATATTTGACAATAGGTAAAAGTTTTTTTATATTTCATACTGTTCTTTTCTTTGAATATACCTTATTAAGATTAGTTGTCAAATGGGTCTTGCCGGTCTGTTTAATATTTCATTGGACCATTCCCATTGGCTGTGTTGTAGCATATGACTGATTTTTGGCCTATTTTGGCAGAGGTGGTCTATTAGCGACATCCTCAAACCTTTCTGAGAGGGTTGCCGTTAGCACATAGTTCAAGAACAGAGCAGCTTTTTCTTGATATGTCTCTTTCGCGAAGTTCACCAGGCTGTTCCACACAATATAGTTGTTGAGGTACTTGGTTGATACCCCCTTGAAGAATCCGAGAAACCTTTTCAACTCGCTATGATAGCTGTTGATGTGTTGTATGTGGTAGATACCCTTCTTGGCCTTTCCCCCTTTCAGCGGAATCAGGTTGAGATCCTCTTTACGCGAGAGTTTCCTATAAACGCTATTGCCATCTGTGCAAAAGGCTGACTGTTCTTTGATTTTCCCTCCAAGCAGTCCGTTGATGTCATCCGAAGAGCATTGCTCGATATTCGTAGCCTTACCTATTGACTGTCCATTGCGGTCTACTGCGCATGGAATGCAGACCAGTTCGTTTGACAGTCCTCTTTTGTGTATCTCAGAGCCTCTTTTGCGGGGAACCCGCTGCATATCGAAATCCTTGCTCTTCTTATGATTCCCTTTGTAGGATATAAGCAGATAGGCTTCGTCGGCTTCAACGATACCCTCAAGTGTTACATCATCCATCATAATCCGCATTGCATCAAGAATCTTGCGACGCCATATAAAAGATGTCCGGTCTGATATGCCGCATCGTTCTGCCGATTCTCTCACCGTAGCCCAGTTCATCATGCACTCTATGTACTTTATCCATATATCAAGAGGCTTGCGGGTTCCAGAGGCAATCGTACAGGTCTTTGCCACGAAGGACTTCCCGCAATCCTTGCAACAGAATTTCTGGATACCATCCTTGCGTCTTCCGTTTCGCACCACCTTCTCACTTCCGCACATGGGACATACCCTGCCGTTACTGAAGCGCTGTTCTTCAATATAGACATCGATACTATCCTCTGGTCTTTGGAGGCTTGCGAGTCTGCTTACAAATTCATTATACTCTGATGTGGTGAGCATCTTTATTGCTTCTATAATCTAGTTTACTGATTTGCTGTCGTCCATATACTCTTGCGTTGCGTCTTGAGCTGCAAAGGTACGGCTTTCATATGACAATCAGTTAAAAAAGTGACCCAAAATCAGTCATATACTACAACACAGCCATTTGATTTGTCACAATTGTGTCACAAATCGTAAACATATTTCCCTCATACAGATGATTCACTTCAAGGGATATGCAAGTAAGTAAATTGCGGCTGACTTTATAGCTCCCTGATACATCTAACACATCCTTGTACAGTTCACTAAACCCTTTCCAACCAATTCTTTTTATCGTATCGCCGTAGGCTCAATTACTTATCTAATAGCACTTCCTCGTCAAGTTCAAGTTCAAATCCATCTTTAACTTCAATGTCAGCATTTACTTTCTTTTCAAAAATAAAGTACGTCTCTTTCTCACTAGGTTTAATGCTTTCAACATAAGTCCAACCATTTTGTTTCATGGTGTTTAACAAGAATGCATAACTATATCGTGTCTTCACTTTTTTGCCACTTTTCTTTAGTGTATATATTCCAAGTTCTCCCATGTCAAGTTTGTACGACCATTTGAAGCCAGCCTCATAATATGGACGTACTACACATGTAAAAATTTTCTCCTGAGCACTAACTGTGCTTAATAAAATGCTAACGAATAACAATAAAAATAATCTTTTCATAATCTTTTACTATTTATAAATATCATTTACTTATAATTCAATAAAAAACGTGAGCAATCTACTTCGCTTACGTCATCTGAGGTATTGGGGATAACCTATATTGCTTAAACGAGTAAATGCCCACGCCAAGCGGCGTGAACTATCTACTTCAGCTCTTGCAATATTCTTCTAATTCCCCAATTATCAGATGACAAGAATCAAAAGTGGACGTTCAGTCTTATGTCCTTATGTCTGTTTTATGTTACCATATTCTAATTATTATTTGTTCTACACTTCAGGTCAAATGAGATCGCGAACGATAATTCATAACCAACATGTCTTGCTCTCCATATGGATTGCACCTGCAAAAATACAAAAAATATGCGATATTAATTCGAAATAAACTATTTTTAACCTTGCTTTATAGCCGTCCCTTTATCAAAGAGACTCAAAATCTACGAAAAAACATCAAAAAGGAGCAGATTTAGAGAAAAGCCTATAAAATCTTGGCCTTTTTCTTGCATCTTACAGAAAATATGCCTATCTTTGCTTCGGCAGAGTCCACCACGCTTCCCGTAGAACAGCGTACTAGGGTGGAACTTTTTTTATTTATATACGTTATGAACATCTATACAAAACAGCCACTGAGCATTGATGACCAATTTTACAGACTTTTTCCGTAACATTGACTACGTCGAAATTGCTTTGCACTCAGAAAAGCTCAAATAAATTTGGCTTTTCCTTCGTTTTTTCGTACTTTTGCAGGCAATTTAAATAATAAGGAACGCGATATGCCAAGAAAGAAAGACGGGATGCCGTTTGAGATGTTTCCCACGCCTGCCAAAGGGAAAGACGGGAAGATTCTGTATTACCCACGACCGCGCAGCGGACAGAAGATTTCGATGAGGGGACTCGACGAAAATTGTGCCAAACACTATGGGTTGAGGCCCTTTGAACTGACGAGGGCCTTCGATGCCTTTATCCAGGCAACGGGATACTGGCTGTCGGAGGGCTATAGGATTGATACGCCCATCGGCTCTTTTGCCCCAAGGCTGAGAGTGATTCGAGAGATTACGGATCCTGACGATGTGCAGGGCCGCGACGTGAGGTTCGACGGGGTGGAATACAACTCGGGCAAGCTCTGGCATGAGTCGGTGGAGAAGTGGCTCGAAGGTTTCCGTCGTGTCCAGAATACGAATACGCAGGAGGTGATGGCTGATCAAGAGAAACTGGAGGCGATACTCCACGAGTGTCTTGAGAGGTATCATGGTTATGTCACGGTCCGCCTCTTCAGCATCCATACGGGGCTGACATACTATTCTGCCAAGAAGCAGCTTAATCAGTGGACGCTGGGACAGCAGGCCAAACTGCTGAAGACCAAGCGAGGACAGGAGTATATATACACGGAAATTTAATCTAAATATGCTATCCCTGCTATGATTTCTCGCAACCTGCTGATTACAAGACAATTCCAAGAAGTCAACCCTGCTATGAATCCTACTATGATAGTACTATGATAGTGCTATGATGCTCATGACTCTGGAAAAAAACGGCCGCCTATTTTGCGTATACGCACAAAGTGTTTTGCGTAGGCACGTAAAGCATTTTGCGTAGGCGCGCAAGGTTGCAAAGTAGTACTTCCGTCCCTGCTACCCAGGCTATCCGTCCCTTCTCCCCTACTCTTCTGCCCCCTCAAAGCCTATTAAAACAGACAAAATAGTTGTTGATTGTCTTGGAAATCCCAATAATTATTCTTATCTTTGCATGCTGTTTGAAAACATCACAATCGCATGAAGATAACAAAGATCAAGACGAAGGCGGGAGAGTTTGGCTCGCCTGTATCTGCGGAGCTCAGCGCCATCGTGGAGCGTATGCGTTCAGATGACACCAAGGCTGCTGCCGACCTTATCGCCCGAGGCTGCCTCCTATCACGTCTGGCAATGGCTCAGGGCATGGCGCGCTATTATCTGACGGACTCAGACAAACTGCCTTACCTGATGTTCGGAGCCACCTTCGGCAAGGCTGGTCTCGACCATCCGAAGACGTTCACGGGCCTGGTGATGCTGAACATCCCTTGTCCCGAAGGATTGCGACAGGTACAGGAGATGAAGCGCAGTGTGCAGCAGATACAGTTCACGCTGCTGGCCTTTGCCGGCGTGAGTGGCATGACGCTGAAAGTTATCGTGAAGTGTGACTACAACGGGGCGGATGCCGATGATTATCAGGAGTTTCTGAAGGAGGCTCACGAGAGTGCCGCCCGTCTCTACACGTCGCTTGTCAGGTGCGATTTGCTGGTTGGCGAGCAGACTCTCGTCAGGGGTTGCAGGATGAGTCATGACCCTCAGCTGTATTATAACCCTGATGCACATCCCCTGCCTGTAATCCGCGAGGCGGCAGATCCGCTTCAGCCATACGAGGGTACGAAGACCGATGATAACGGCACCGTCGTCTGGTATCCTGACTTCGAGGACCTGAAACGTATCGACCTTGAGTTTCAGACCTGTCTTTCGAAGGCTATCGACGAGTGCGAAGGTCAGGCAGAGCATTGCCTGCAGCTGTTGGCAGATTATTGTGCGATGGCCCATCTGTCGGAGGAGGGCTGTGTGGTGCGGACCTCGTGGAACAGCATGCTCAAGACGCTTGGCATCGACCTCATCCGCAAGACCTTCCGCAACTCGTATAAGAAGGACTACAAAGGCAAGCCCGTCTCGCAGATGAACGAGAAGGAGCGCATCATGCGCAGTATCGAGGAATTTCTCTTGCGCCGTTATGAAATGCGCTATAACACAGTGAAGCAGGTGACGGAATTCCGAACCAACGACCTGCGGTTCAAGCCTTGGGAGCCGCTGACAGACAGAGAGTTGAAGAGCATCGTCGTGGAGGAGATGAAGGAAGGTGGGGAGAGCTGGATGAGCGACGTGCGTACCTACATCGAGAGTGCGCACATACCAGAGCACAATCCCATCCACGAATTTCTTGCCGGCTGTGGCGACTGGGACCGCAAGCATGACTATATCGAGGACTTTGCCCGTCGTCTACCTACTGACTACGCCCACTGGCCCAAGTATTTCCATCGCTGGTTTCTCGCGATGGTAGCTCAGGCACTCAATATCAATCGTGACTTCGGCAACTCGATGGTGCCGATGCTCATTGGCGATCAGGGGTTCAAGAAGTCGAACTTCTGCAAGAATATCTTGCCTCAGAGCATGCGCGAATACTATATGGATGACATCAAGATGGACAATGCCGAGCAGGTGGAGCGCGTGCTGAGCCGCATGTGGCTCGTCTGCATTGATGAGTATAATGCGAAGACCAGCCGTGAGCAGGCAAAAATCAAGCGCATCCTGACGGAGAAGGATGTCCAGGTGCGCAAGATGCGCTCAGACCAGTACACGATGAAGCCCCGTCTATGCTCGTTCATCGCCACCACCAACGACCCGATGCCTCTGCCAAGTGGCGACGGCTCAAGGCGTTACCTCTGCGTGGAGGTCAAGGGACAGGTGGACATGAGTGGCCGCATCCCCTATAAACAGATGTTCGCGCAGGCAGTGACAGAGTTGCGCAACCCTGACTGCATCTACTGGTTCACGTCGGAGGATGAGCATGAGATTCAGCAGCATAACAGTCAGTATCAGGACACATCTTCGCTCGAGCAGGTTCTCCAGAATTTCTTCCAGCCCTCGAAGATACACAAGAAGGAATGTTTCTGGCAGGTTCATAACATCCAGGAGGAACTTTCCAAACATCTGAAAGCCAGCGATGTACCCAATCTGAGAGTCCTTGGCGAGACCATCAAGAAACTCAAATGGCCTCGTGGTGGCATCGACGGTCTTAAAGGCTACTACCTCCGACTGAAATCATAGCAGGATAATCATCCAAAACTATCTGATGATCATCTTTCTGGTGGCGTGTCCTTGGCGGAGGATATAGATGCCAGGGCGGAGACCTTCGAGGCAGTGGCCGCAGGGCTGGCCTGAAACGGAGAAGACATCGTAAGGCTGTGTAAGATCGATAGAAGATTCTGAGGACTCGACGGGGACCTCTGTGATACCTGTGGGCACAAATGTATAGCCAAGTCGCCTGTCCATCCACTTCAGGCGCTCTTTCATAAACCTGCGGACATTCTCCACTTCTGCCTGGAAACTGCCTAATGCCCGAGCATTCTGATGCACTTTCTTGTTGAGGATAGGCCAACGAAGGAAATTGAGCCGCTGCGAGTGGTCGAGGTCAGCCTCCATCTGGTCGATATAGGCCACAAGGCTCTCTTCTGTCAGATCTGCATGGCGGGCCTTGTCCCAGATATCGAGCATCATCGCCTGGGATTCGTCGCTGTGAAGCACGAATTCATCCACCATCTTCTTCATATTTCCAGCGCAACTGCCTCCACTGCGATAGATATAGTCTTTCTTGTTACAAACGGGGTAAGTGCGCTGATCATTATCGAAGGCGAGGTCGAAATCCCATACTGGTCCTGTAAACATCGTATCATCATCACGCTGCTTATACATATATACACTCCAGTAGGTATCCGTATTACCAGAGAGCTCGCCCACGAGGAAATGCCGCAGGAATGTGTTCTTGTCGATATACTGGTGAGGATCGTCTTCCATTTTGTTGAAATGCGAGCGAATATAGCTCCGCTGCTTCGTCGTGATGGAATCCTCATCGGGTGATTTAATGGTGACCGGATTGCCTTTGACAGACTTGAACCACGACTTCTCTTGATCAGCATAGGCATCGATCTCGATAAAATAGCCACCCGTCAGAGCACTGCCCTCGTTGTCGTGGATGGTCATCTCGGTGATGTTCACCCTATTCTTGTGTACCTGTATCTGGTCACAGAGCTGATAACAACCTTTATACTCTCCATTTAGCAGCACATCGACAGCCGTACCATAGGGCGTATAGGGCATCCCCAAGCGGCGACTCAGTTCGAATGCCAGCAGATTACGCATCAGCGTCTTGTCACCATAGTTATTGATGAGCGTCCATTTCTTGGCCTTGGCAGGTGCATCGAGCACATGCTGTTTCTCATCAAACTTGATGCGATAGGGCTTCTTATCGAAATTACGTGAATAGTTGCCTCTTTCGCGGATGGAGCCTGGCTCTGAAAGCAATTTCGTGCCCCCTTCAGAGATAATGGTCAACTGCGAAACGATCTCATGCTCCTTATCGTAAGGTATCTCGTCATTGAGGGTATGGATAATGACGGTAGGCAGATTGGTGAGCTGAAAAAGGTGAGAATCGTTTCCATCGCCCTGATGACCGTAGAACTCCAGTCCTGCCAGATTCTGATTGGCACCGGCAGGCTTGACGAAACGGACATAGCGAAAGCCTCGTGAACAATTGACATCAGCATAGGCCATCTTATTGTTCATGGCCTTCTCTTCTATCATATAAAGCGGCAGGGCATCCATAAAATCAGGACGGTTGGCACCTTCGAACACACCCAGCACCACCCTACTCAGAACTTGACTCTCGACACTGGGCGCCCATCCCACCTTCGTGATGATATGAGGACTG
>Ga0247609_10006252_pt1 | contig 11501 bp, 6 predicted proteins | sample 172DNAGHGlowgp2_FD_193487 | JGI IMG/M metagenome (GOLD analysis project Ga0247609, IMG submission 193487) | Sheep rumen microbial communities from Palmerston North, Manawatu-Wanganui, New Zealand - 1728 DNA GHGlow gp2 | ecosystem: Host-associated > Mammals > Digestive system > Stomach > Rumen ... | reverse complement strand
TGACGACGAAGTTCGGCGAAATGCCGGAAAAAACGGAGAAGCCTTTGACGGAAACGATCGAGACCTCAAAACGCGTCCAATCCGATGCCGAAGAGAGCCTGTTCATCGGCGAGAACATTGGCAACGTGACCTACAAAATGGCCAAATGCTGCAACCCTATTCCTGGCGACCATGTGTTTGGCTTCGTCACCAACGAAGGCACCATCAGCATCCATCGCGTCAACTGCCCCAATGCCAAAGGCTTGCAGCAACGCTATGGCTACCGTATCATCAAAGTGAAGTGGAAGGGCATTGAGGAGAATGGCTCGCAAGCCACCATCCGCATCTATGGCCGCGATGTGGTGGGCTTGTTGGGCAAAATCACCAAAGTGATTTCCGACGACTTGCAGGTCAACATGAAAAACATCAACTTCAATTCCGACAAGGAAGGCTACTTTGAAGGAAAAATCGTGCTTCAGATTGCCGACGTCGATGCCCTGGACCAACTGATGCAAAAGATTCAAGCCATCGAAGGCATTATTGATGTGGTTAGAATAGATTGATTTTTAATAGTTTATAAAATATGAAAAGAAACCAATTTTTGACGATTATGGCATTGTTGCTTGCGGCTAACTTGGCGACGGCTCAAGAAACGACATTGGAAGGCCGCTATGGCATTGACCATGAGAAGAAAATCGTTGTGGCAACAGGAAAACTGCCCGAAGGGGTGAAAGCTTCCAAGGAAACCATAGTGCTAAGAGGGGAGGAGTACACCTATTATAGGAGTGAAACGCCCCTCATCACCATTGCTACCGACGGTCCCATTGTCAACTCGCCCGCCGTGCATGGCATTATCAGCGTGAGCGATGCCAACGGCAATACCATTGTGATGCACGCCGGTTTCAAAATCCGTGGCACGTCGTCGCAGCAATACGACAAAAAGTCCTATCGCGTCGAGCTTTGGGCTGATGCGACAGGCGCCGAGATGATGGACACCACCTTCCTCGGGATGCGTAGTGACGACGACTGGAACCTTGAGGCCATGTGGGCACAACCGCTTCGCCTTCGCGACAAGGTGGCCAACGAACTATGGATGGAAATGTACCAATTGCCCTACCTTGAAAGCGAGCCTAATGCGCTCCCAGGCATCCGCATGGAATATGCCGATGTGTTCATCAACGACAGCTATTTAGGAGTTTATGCCCTCACTGAACGTATGGACCGCAAACAACTCGAACTGAAAAAATACAATGGCGAACTCCGTGGCTTGCTCTACAAAGGCAACGGCAGCGGTGCGCCGACCTTCGAGAGTTTGCCCAGCTACGACAACACATCCGACACTTGGGACAACTACGAATGGGTCTATCCCAATGAAGACGAGGCCACCATCAACTGGAGCCATCTCTACAGCTTCACCAATTTCGTGATGAATTCGTCCGACAATGCTTTCCATGCCCAATACTCGTCCCAGTTCGACAAGAGTAACGCCATTGATTACTTCCTGTTTATCAATGCGTTGAAGGCTATGGACAACATGGGCCGCAACCTCTTCATGGCGCGTTACAAAAAGACGGGCAGCTATTTCTATTTGCCTTGGGACTTGGACGCCATTTGGGGCCTCGACACCGATGGCACTCCAACCAACTATGCAGGCGAGTTGGTAAGCAATGGCTTCTTCGATCGCCTGATGTCCGATTGCACGGCGAATGGTTTTGTGGCCTCCGCCAAAACGCGCTACAACGCTTTGCGCAGCTCCGTCCTGACCCATGACCATATCATGGAATTGGTTCAAAACCAATATGATCAGTTGATTGAATGTGGTGCTTACGAGCGCGAGCACGAGGCATGGCCAACGTTCACCGTCGACGAAAACCAAATCAAGTACATGTCGGAATGGATTGTGCAGCGTTTCAACTATTTGGACGGCGAAATCAATGCTGGATGTGGCACTTGGGCTGTGGACGAAACCGTTGAGGACCAATTCGTTGAGGTGTTCCCCAATCCTGCCAACGACCATATTACCCTTCGCTTTGACGAAATCAATGAAGCCACTGTTGCCCTTTATGACATGATGGGTCGCAAGGTGTATGCGTCGCAAACGACATCTGACGTTGTGGTTATCCCGACGCAAGGTTTTGCGAAAGGCATTTACACCGTTGTCGTCAATGCCGCAAACCAACAGCAAGTGAGTAGGGTAGTGGTGGAGTAATTCATGCTAAATAATTGTAATTCATTAATTAACATAAACTATAAATATCATGAAAAAATCATTATCATTGTTTGTCGTTTTGGCCCTGATGGTGCCGACGATGAAAGCACAAACCAAGGACAACGTGGCGCGTGAGTGTGTCTTGTTCGAACTCTTTACGGGTGTTAATTGCCCTTACTGTCCAGCGGCTGCCAATGGTGTGGCCCAAATGCTCGAAGAGGGTCTGGCCATTGCGCCGGTAGCCTACCACACAACGGCCTTTTCGACCGCGCCTTACTACACCAACGAAACCAATGCCCGTGCCAGTTATTACGGCATCACCAGTTACCCCACTCTGAAGGCCGACGGTGTGCTGACACGATCGGGAGGCGGAAATGCAAGTGCGAGCAATTATACGCCTTTTTTGAACCTGTATAACCAGCGCGTCAACCAAACCAGCCCGTTCCGTATCGAACTGAGCTATGAACCTGTTGAGGGCACCACCTGCCGCGTGAACTGCACGGTGACCCAAGTGGGCGACTGCAACGGCAACGATGTGCGTGTGTTCATCGCCTTGACGCAGAGTAATATAGATGTTTCGTGGCAAGGTATGAATGGCTTGCACCACGTTTGCCGCGACATGATTCCTACGCAAAACGGCACACCTTTCACTGGCCCAAGCATGACCATCAGCGAGACTTTTGAGATGAATTGGCCCAAGGAAGACTGCTACCTGACGGCATGGGTGCAAAATTATTCGGGCACGAAAGAGGTCTACCAAGCCGTGCGCCTCTCCACCGCCTTGGACCTTGATTACGACCTCGGCCTTAACAAGGTCAATAGCTTGACTGTGCAGAACTGCTCAGGCTACCAAAAGCCGCAGTTTGTCGTGAAAAACATTGGCAATCAAGAGGTCACCTCGTTTGAGATGTGTGTCTATGATGGCAAAGTGGAACAGCGACAAGTTTGGCAAGGCAATCTGCCTTCGGGCGAAACCGTGGAGGTGAACATGGATGAAATCCTTACCGACCCCGAAGGCGAGCTGCAATTCTATGTGGCTATGCCCAACGGCAATGAAGACGGTTTCATGGCCGATAACTATCGCACGGTCAGCATTGAGGATGTATACACTATCGACGGTTATGTGATGGTGCAACTCAAGACAGGCGCGCATCCCGAAAACACCATTGTGGAAATCAAGGACATGATGAGCGGTGAGATTGTCAAGCACATTACCTTCGATCGGCCCAACAAGGTTTACACCGAAGAAATCAACCTGCTCAATGCCAGCTGCTACCGCATCGAGGTGCGCGACGAGGCAGGCGAGGGTATGGGGAATGGCTTTTTCCAAATCGTCGATGCCAACAACCGCATTTTGCTTCAGGGCGGCGGCGCGGCCGGTCATTTCACCTACGCTTTGATGACTGAAGTGGCTTGCGACGGCTCGGTATCGGTTGGCGAAGCCAATGAACAAGAGACTTGCGTCTATCCGAATCCCTCTAATGGCTGCTTCCACTTGGATTTGGGCGAAGGCCAATGGCAAGTGACGGTTTGCGACGTGACGGGCAGAAAGGTGCTGGAAAGCCAGATGGAAGCCCATTCCATCCTCGACCTCAGCAATCAACCTAACGGCGTGTATTTCCTGAAGGCGCAGCAAGGAGGCAACGAGTTGAGTGCCAAGATTGTGGTGAAGTGATTAGGAAAGAATGGAAATGAAAAATGGCGGCCGGAAGGTCGCCATTTTTCGTTTGCGGAGAGAAAGGGATTGAAACTTTCATTTCATTTTGTTTCATTTTTCCTGATTTTCCGAAATAATCGACTACAACCTAAACGGAGACATTGTGAGCATATCATGTGAAACAGCCTGGGGAGAAATGCCTGAGTTTAGACATTTCCTTGAACGGCAATACCCTGGATCAAAAATCTACTATCAGGTTGAGGAATGTGGGAATTGCGTTTATGCCACAAACGATGCCGACGGAGAGTGTTTCAAAGACCGATACTGCCTCGACTCTTATGATGGGCTTGAATACTTTGAAACCATCGAGGAAGCGGCAGAGTACATCGGGGAAAGAATAGGCAAAGAATTACTACTAGACTTTGCCAAAATAGAGAGCGCCATTGATGACTATATGGAAGAACACGACAATTCAGATGAGAGTTGGATGTCATTCCATAGATTTGAAGTGGTTGATGATTGATGGCGATAGAAAACGGACCTTTTACAGTCCGTTTTCTTTTTTTTACCCCAATTTCATAACGGCGAGCACAATAGCCGCAACCCATATTATCATCCACAACGGCACAACAATCCTGAACTTGGTGTGTTGGGTTTTATGGTGAAATGATTTTATCCCCAGCCATGATCCGATAGCTCCTCCAAGACGAGCTATCCATAACATTACACTTTCTCTTATCCTGTATTCATTTCGTATAGCTCTCTTCTTGTCAATTCCATACAATACAAATGCTATGAGATTGATAACCACAAGATAGGATATGATTATGATAGGTATTTGGACCATTACACTGACGATTACATTAGGGTTTGCAAAGATAACCAAATTGAACCATTTTTTTCTGTCTCCCTATATATAGATAATAGAAATAGAGATAAAAATGGTTGTAACTATAATTGTCCAGCTGAAAATTAAAGGTTATTGTAGCTGATAAATTGATAGTTGGGAAAACAGATGCAAAGGGTCTGCTTTTCTTTTTTTTATCGATTCTTTGATTGAAATGCGTATTATGTTTTTTCGTATCTTTGACGGCTGATTACTAATTCAAGGGGACTTCTAAAAATAGATAAAATATTGATTATCAAACAATAAAACATGTAATGTGTCGTTATTAAGGAAACGGACAAAAACATCAGCCATGAGAAAGTACAAGACGACAGGGAACACTACATTGTCTGATAAGGAAGACACGGACGCACGGTGGACGCAGAAGGGAAGACAGAACTACTTCGGGTACAAGAACCACATCAAGGGCGACACGAAGAGCAAGCTGATACTAACGCAGGAGGTGACGCCCGCCTCGGTGCACGACTCGCAGCCGATGGACACGCTGCTCGCGGAGTCGGACAAGGGCCAGCCGTTGTTTGCCGACAGCGCGTATGTGGGTCAGGAGGAGACGCTGGAGAAATACAATGTCAGGGACGAGATATGCGAGAAGGGCTACCGTGGCCATCCACTGACGGAGGAGCAGAGGGCGGCGAACAGGGAGAAGTCGCGGACGCGAAGCCGCGTGGAGCACATCTTCGGTTTCATGGAGAACACGATGCACAGGCTGTACATTAGGACGGAGGGCTTGGTGCGGGCGACGGCGGTGATAGGGCTGATCAACCTAACCTACAACATGTCGCGCTACGAGCAAATCGTCAGGCTCAACCTGCTGAAAGACTAACTGAAAAGAAACAACAACTCGCTGATACATACATACGAACAAACCCTCAAAAAAAAATGAACAAAAGGCTTGTCATATAAAACTCAAATGCATACCTTTGCAGCGGGTTGAAGGGATTGCCCTAACGGGACTTCGGCATCCTGACAACCCGAAAACAAGTCAATCAAGTATAATTAGAAGTCCTCTTAATAATATGGAAAGCCAAGAAAGATGGTCTGATAGTCTTATTGAAGATATTGTTGATAAGATTCATGAGAATAAGATTGTGCCAATTATTGGACCAGCCGTATATTGTATAAAAGAATTTGATAAGGAATACTCCATTCAAGACTATTTGACAAAGTTAGTTTTGAAAGAATATGACGAATTCATTGAAGATGCACATAAGACTAAACAATTGGTGTCACGTAGCGGGTATCGTGGAATGACCGAACTCGATAAAGTTTTGGCCAAAGCCAACAAAACAACGCGGACAATTCTGAGGGAAAAATACAGTACGATAAAAAGCCGTATTACAATGAATGCATACGTACAGGATTTCTTGGATTATGGAGATTTTCCTTTGGTTCTCACGACTTGTAACTTCGAAATGTTATCTGACCGAATCCATTACAAAGGTCGCGATTACAAAACTCTTTCATATAAGAAAGTAAGTTCCATTAGTTATGACATGGACATTTCATTTGAAGAAGGGAGTCAGAAAATGAAAGATCCGACAATTTTTCATTTGTTTGGAAAAATCGGGTCTGACAAGAATTGCGGTGTTATCACCGAAAATGATTTTTTGCAATATTTACACTGCCTTCAAGATTCGGGAACGTGTCCTCGCAAACTAAAAGACTATCTCAAAGACAAATATATCTTGTCGTTAGGCTGTGAGATTCCGGATTGGACATTTAGATTCATGCTTTATTCGCTAAAAGAAGAGAACGGCGCATTGAAAGGCGAAATAGGCGATAACTCATTCGATGGCGGTGTGGTTTCCGAACGCTTGGACAATGACCTTTCGGCTTTCTTGTCGGACATCTGTTATTTTTCCCATACAGATTTGGATAATTTCTTGAATGATGTTAACAGGAGAATAATGCCTATCAACAGACCCAAAATCTTTCTCTCTATGTGTCATGAGGAATATGATGAAATAGGCGAGAAGATAAAAAGAAAACTTAATGACAGATTTGAGGTTTGGTTGTTTCCAGACAACAAAGATATGCAGTATTGGAAAAAGATAGAGGAAGGTATTGTTTCGTGCGATTATTTCATGCCAGTGATTACCGATAAAGCGTTAGTTGCCCTGTATTCGACAGGAAAAATTGAAGCAGACATCTCAAATGCAAAAGACGAGGAAAAAGGATTAATTACAGAATGGCAACTTGCTTTGGAACATAAAAGGAGGTTTATGGGCGACAAAAAGTATTGTGTTCCATACAATTTGGTGTCAAATTGGGACAATTTTAAAAATGCGTTAAAGACCAAGGATCCCGAAAAGAGATTATTATGGCCTTTGTTCTTTCCTCAAGAGGGAGCAGAGGCGTTCGCGGTTCCGTTGCCAGAATTGACTGCGGCAAAATTGGAAAGTTATTTGAAACAATAAATGGATACCATGATGAATACAACAAAGACATATAATCCATGGATAGATATCGCATCGTATCAAACAAGAGATGCTTATAGGTTCAAAGGTAGGGAAGAGGAAACTGAGAAGTTCCTTAATATTATGAATAATAGGACGATGTCGGTGCTGTACTCTGATTCTGGAGTGGGCAAAACTTCCTTTATTAATGCGGGAATTGTTCCAAATCTGGAAAAAAGGAGTTTCTTGCCAATCCATGTCCGGTTTCCAGATGAGTTTTTTCAAGAAGGGAATGTGAAGCCATGGTTGTATGGTCGACTCTATAAGCTAATCGTGGAAAACGAATACAAGAAGGAGGAGGGTAGCTATGTGTGGAATAGCTTCGTTGAGGAAAACATCAATATAAAGGGATGCGAGAACTCTGTATGGTGGCTCTTCCATACAAGTACTATTTATGAAAAAGGCAATGGCAGATTATTAAAACCGCTGGTTATTTTTGACCAGTTTGAGGAGTTGTTTGTTAAGTCGCAAAAACTTGGCGCAAAAGGGAACGTCATTCTTAATGAGTTCTTTTCCATCATTCAGGAATTGGCAAGTGAGGCCATGCCTGGAGAGATTGAACAGGAACTGGATAGGATGGCAGAGGACGAAGGACGGTTTGTTGACATTGAAAGCGTTCATGATTACAAGATTGTGTTTTCGCTTCGCAAAGAATACCTGTCTGTTTTTGATTATTGGACTAATGACCAGTATATCGTTAATGAGTTGTATAGGAACAGGATGTATTTGCTCCCTATGACTCGCGAACAAGCCACTCGTGTCATCACACAACAAACCAATCCATACAATCAATCGTTGATTGAGACACTTGTTCCCGTTGAAAAAGACATTCTCAACAAGATTGACAGCAACAATAACAATGAGGTGGAGCCTCTTATGCTCTCAATACTATGTAGTAGGTTATTCGCCCGGGCCGTTGAGTTGTGCAAAGACCCATTGACCTCGTCTGATGTTGAAGGTTTTAAGATGGAAAAACTTATTAGCGACTTCTACGATGAAACCGTTCCAAGAATTGTTTCAGACCACAATCATTTATCTCAAATAGAGCAACAAATCATAGATGAAAACGGACATAGGAATAGGATCAAGTCGACACAGCTTCTTGGTGGCGAGTTCGATGTCTTGTACAAACAAAAACTCGAAGATGCACACATAATCCGAATCGAAAGATATAATGGTGACGATTATGTCGAATTAATCCACGACCGTTTGTGCGAAGTGATTATGATTCGGAAAGAACACCGTAAGAATAGGGAGATAAACCGTTTGCGACGGCTTGGCAAGATGAACGTTCTCTCTCCACAAGGCAGAGAACTGATTGATAACGAATTGGATTATACCTATCACTATGATAATTTGAATAAAGACGAAAGATGGTTTTTAGATGCCGTTATTCGAATGGGAATCTCGCAGGGAATTTCAATGCCGAAGACATCAGTGTCACAACAAAATGAAACGAGACTGTCTTTGCTAGAATTGCTGGATGACAAAAGAGTCCAAGACGCTTCTATTAGGCTTGAGTTTGTCAATAAGGACGGAGACTTACTGCACACCAGCGATGGTATTAGTTGCTTCGATGTGTCTTTTGATGATCATAAGAGAATCTCGGAAATCATCTTCCGAGACAAATCGAATGGCAAGGACGAATCCTACAGACCAGTCTACATCAAAGGAGGGTTCTGCGGAATTCGCATTGATTACGAAGACGGATACGAAAAAAGAAGAACCTATTTAAGATGGAATGGTACGAAATTTTGCCCTACAAACACATCCGACGGCTATGCCACAGTTGAATTCGATAAGTTTGATGAATTTGGAATGCCTGGAAAAACCAAATTCATGGATGCACAAGGAAATGATTGTATGCATGTCGCTGGCAATTATGGGTTTTTCTCTGATTATAACGAAGATGGATACGAAGAGGTTAGGACTTTTACTGACAAACAAGACCAGCCATTACAGATCTTGTCAGGAGTTTGTGGCCGAAAAATGGAGTATGATAATGACACGGGCTTCATTCGCAAAGAAACTAATCTTGATTCGGATTTGCAACCCATTTATGACAAACATGAGTATTGCATCGTGGTATTTGAGAGGGATGTGGAAGGGAGAGTGCTCAAAGAGTCTTACTTGGATTTCGATGAACAACCCCATCCCTGTGAAAACGGTTATGCTGTCGAGGTGACAGATTATGTGGAATTGGGAGGAAACAAGATTTCATTTGTGAGTTATCATGACAAACTGGGCAATCCAACGCAACATAAGGATGGATATTGGATGATTAGATCTGAGTTTGACGAGTACAACCATCTCGTTTCTATAACATACTTAGACAAGAATGGCAATCCAACAATTGAACATGGCTCTGGAAACCAAAAGGTGCAGTTCTCATACGATGAAAGACACTTTATCATTGGAGTTAAATTCTTCAGCAAAGACGGTTTGTTCTCCAGAGGCTATTGGTTTGGTTATAACGACACATACACACACATACGCTGCATGGGTGGATTGACCGTTGATAACAAAAAGTGTAAGCCTGATAATTATGAATCGTTTACCATAGAGCTTCGCGATGATGTTGGTGACGGGACCACACCATTGTTGCGTGTTTTTATGGACGAGAACAACAAACCGGTAATGTGCGATGGCGGTTATAAAGCTAAAAGAATATGGAAGGAGAAGAAAAAATGGTTTGATGAAGAGAGTAGGGATGTAAGGGAAATGTACTATGATGAAACCGGTAGACAAATGCCCGACAGAGATGGTGCCTATGGAACGCGCTATGAATATGATGAGGAAGAAATGATACAAATTGCGTATAACCTCGACAAACTGGGGGATGACTGTGAAGATAGCTATGGTACGTGTCGATATGTAATGATGATGGATTGCAAGGGGCGACCAAAACGTGTGTTGTACTATAATTTGTTAAATGATAGATGTGCAAATTCGGATGGCGTTCATGAGATTACTCGCGAATACACTGATGATGGAAAAACCATCACCACATATAGGAATGACATGGGTCAACCTTGTGATGACAAACTGGGTTATGCTTTCACTGTGGTAGAAAACGATGCGAAATTTACCGATAAGGTGTTTCGATCATACCATCTCGACCGGAATAAAGCTATTGTCGTTGATTATGATGGTTACTTTATCAAAATGTTTGCTTATGATAAAAGGGGGGAGACTATCGAGGTGAAAAACATTGGCCCTGATGGCGAATTGCTTAATAACAAAGCTGGATATGCCGTAAAGCGTGTCGAAAAATCGGAGGATGGACTTTTTAGTAGAGAGATGTTTTTTGATGAAAAGAGGAATCCTGTTGTTTCCTCCAATGATGGGTATTTTATGCGTGAAACCTATAGGGATGCTGAAGGCCGCTTGGTGAAACTATATCAATATGACGAGAAGAGCGACAAAATGAACGTAAACGGTGTTTTTGGGATAGCTATTGAATACCGTAACGAAGGTAATGCTGTCATGGAGCTATATTTAGATAGGAATGGAGCATTGACTAATGACGCTGATGGTGTGGCCAAGCACTTGGTTGAACGCGATGGAAGAGGTAGGAAAACAAAGGAAGTTAATTACGATTTGAATGACGAAGCCGTCTTAACCGAAGATGGTGATTTCGGGAAAATGTGGAAATATGATGATAATCCAGAATGTCTTTCCCAACAGGAAATAAGTATAAATAAATTTGGCAAACTTATGAATAATAAGTTTGGTTATAGTATAAGGGAAATCATATTCGACGAAAACAACAACCCTACCAGGGAACGTGTGTATGATACAGAAATGCATCCAGTGCTTGCCAACATCAAGGTTCATGAGATTGTCCATCATATCAGTTTTGACGATAACCATGTCAAAACAATCGTTTCTGAGTTTTATGACATTGTTGGGGAATCATGTGTTGATACCAATGGTGTGGCTGTGCAGGTCAGGATGTATGATTCGTCCGAACATGTCATACTAGAATTAAACAAGGGAATAGATGGTTCATTAATTCCATTTGGTCGAGATGTATTCCAAATAAAACGAGAATATGCTACTGATAATGAATATTTTGAGTGTTATCTTGATGAGAATGGGAATCTGTCAGAGAACGGGGATGGCATCGCCATTAAACACAAGAAAATAGACAATAAAGGGCGTGTTGTTTTTGAAATGAGGTATGATGCCAACCGACAAGCAGTAGAAAATTCATGGGGCGATTGTGGAGAACGTATGCTCTACAATGATATAGAAGATTATGGTTTGCTTAGCGGTTTGGATGCAAATGGC
>Ga0247609_10006250_pt1 | contig 11502 bp, 3 predicted proteins | sample 172DNAGHGlowgp2_FD_193487 | JGI IMG/M metagenome (GOLD analysis project Ga0247609, IMG submission 193487) | Sheep rumen microbial communities from Palmerston North, Manawatu-Wanganui, New Zealand - 1728 DNA GHGlow gp2 | ecosystem: Host-associated > Mammals > Digestive system > Stomach > Rumen ... | reverse complement strand
ACCACGAGCAGCCAAGTGCGCGGTGCACTTCGCGACACTGCCCGCAACATTCGCGCCGACATCTGCGACAGCGCAACGGTTTGTATCACCAAAGCTCTGGCCGATCCGGCCTCCGAAATCAATCACGCGGTGGACACGATTGCCCGTAACAACATCCACGACACGGCGGACGTGTTGCGCGGGGAATTCCCGGTGGTGAACAACGGACAAGTCACCATTGCCGTGAACCGCGGCACGGTGGACAATCCCACGTTCCAGGTCAACCAGAACGGCACGCAAACAGTGACGATCAACATTCCGGACGAGGTCATCGTGAACAACGGCCAGCTGACAGTCATCACCCCGGACGACACCACGCGTTTCACGGCTAACCAGTCTGGCAACGACACGGTGAACCTCGAGGGCTTTGTGACGACCGAGAAGTTAAACGACACGTTGAACGCTTACTATACAAAGAATCAGGTCAACGACACGCTGAACGCCTACACCACGACGAACAAGATCGACACTCTGTTAGGCGACTATGCCACGAAGGATTCACTGGCTTCCTACACGACGACGAACAAAATCGACACTTTGTTGGGCGAATATGCGACGAAGGACTCGTTGAGCAAATACACCACGAGCGACAAGGTTGACACCTTGTTGAATGCCTACGAGAAGAAGGCGGAGCTCTGTGCCGACGTGAAGAATTGCATCAAGGACACGCTGAACGCCTACACCACGACGAACAAGATCGACACCCTGCTTGGCGACTATGCCACGAAGGATTCACTGGCTTCCTACACGACGACGAACAAGATCGACACCCTGCTTGGCGACTATGCCACGAAGGATTCACTGGCTTCCTACACGACGACGAACAAAATCGACACTTTGTTGGGCGAATATGCGACGAAGGACTCGTTGAGCAAATACACCACGAGCGACAAGATCGACACCTTGTTGAACGCCTACGAGAAGAAGGCGGAGCTCTGTGCCGACGTGAAGAATTGCATCAAGGACACGCTGAACGCCTACACCACGACGAACAAGATCGACACCCTGCTTGGCGACTATGCCACGAAGGATTCACTGGCTTCCTACACGACGACGAACAAGATCGACACCCTGCTTGGCGATTACGCGACGAAAGACTCGTTGAGCAAATACACCACGAGCGACAAGGTTGACACCTTGTTGAATGCCTACGAGAAGAAGGCGGAGCTCTGTGCCGACGTGAAGAATTGCATCAAGGACACGCTGAACGCCTACACCACGACGAACAAGATCGACACTCTGTTAGGCGACTATGCCACGAAGGATTCACTGGCTTCCTACACCACGACGAACAAGATCGACACCCTGCTTGGCGATTACGCGACGAAAGACTCGTTAAGCAAATACACCACGAGCGACAAGGTTGACACCTTGTTGAACGCCTACGAGAAGAAGGCGGAGCTCTGTGCCGACGTGAAGAATTGCATCAAGGACACGCTGAGCCATTACACGACAACGGACAAGGTGGACACGCTGCTCGGCGACTACGTGACGACGACGAAACTGAATGACACATTGACTCGCTACACGACCACCGACAAAGTGGACACGCTGCTCGGTGACTATGTGAAGACGACGAAACTGAATGATACGTTGAGCAAGTACTACACCCAGGACGAAGTGAACACGAAGCTGGCGGACACGGCCAAATACGCGTTGCGGACGGCTTTGGTTGACACGGCCGGTGCCATCCGCACGACGGTGAACACCCAGGTTGCCCACTTACAGAATAATATAGACACCGCGAGCAGCCAAGTGCGCGGTGCACTTCGCGACACTGCCCGCAACATTCGCGCCGACATCTGCGACAGCGCAACGGTTTGTATCACCAAAGCTCTGGCCGATCCGGCCTCCGAAATCAATCACGCGATTGACACCATCGCGCTTAATGTTGTTAAGGACACGCTGAAAGCCTATTACGATACCACGCGCGTAAAGGCGCTCGTTCACGACAGCATCGGCAACGGCATAATCACTATCCAGAAAAACGGTGCGACGATTACCGATGGTTCTTTCTATCTTAACCAAAAGACAGACCAGACGATTAACATCACGGTGCCCACTCAAACAAGCGAACTGACAAATAATTCCAATTTAGCCTACACCACAGGAAATACATTCTCTGGAACGCACGATTTCACCACCACTGGAACTACCATCACTGTCCCCTCGAATGAAGATGCCATCAAGAGACCTGTGCCAACTACAACTCCGGCTACCGAATGCACCAACATGAACGCCGTCAACGTTTGCGACCTCCTCGCCGTGTTCGACAGTCTGACCAAACGAATCGATGCGCTGCAGCAAGAACTTGACGAACTCAAGAGTGCTACTCCGCCTGTGTTCCGGACCATTACGCTGAGTAATCCTACCTCTACCACGCTGAAAGTCACAACAGACTTTACCAGCCAAGTTTCCAATATATCTTCTTACAAATTCTATTACTCCACCAACAGCAACATGAGTGATGCCCATTTTGTGGAGAGCACATCACCAGAAACAACTCTTACGGGACTAACTCCCCACACCCAATATTATATCGCGGTTTCCGCATCCAATCTCTCAGGCATAATCTTTTCCGATACCGCAAGTGAGTGGACAAAGGCAACTGCACCTACGGCAGAAGTGAATCTACAATCTCTTCATAAAGGAATTCTTGTGAGCATAAACAATCCGAACTTCCAACAACTTCCGGACGGAAGAGTACAGATTTACTACAAAAAAAGTGACAATTGTAATCAGGAAGACGAAGGATTTGAATCGAAACCTTACATTACCTTAAACAACGGAGAATCTCATGAGACAGGAATATGTGATTTGGATGCAAACGAGGCTTATTGCGTGATGGTGAAAGTGAGCAACCTTGACAGCACCACGGTCTATGGCCCTTACAACATCACCCCCATCGAGGTCACGCTTAGTCTTACGGCAAACGCTGAGAGTCCGATTGCCATTTGCGAAGGAGATAGTGTGGCGGTTGTGTTTAAGGCAGAATTGAGCAATGGTGCAAAATTTAATGATTACAACTGCACGTGGACACGAACTCTTTTCGAAGGGGCTTCTCCTGAGCCTTCGGTCATGGACATAAATGACACAACTCGAAAGATAACATTCCCGACTTATGCGAACCATGCAGAATACACCTATACATTATATTTCGCGGCACAGGATAAAACATGCCCGTCCGTAGTATTGCAATCAAATAAAGCCATTACCGTTCAGAGAAGGAATTTCCCGACATTTTTAACATGTGAGGACAATCTTTCGGTTGCAATCATGAATATGTCCGGCACAAACACCCTATTGAATGAAGATCCCATAGTATCGATTGGCTGGGGAGATGGAAACACCGACAACAACCCTGCTGTAGGATCATCCCACACCTACTCCAGTCAAAATGTGTATGCAGTTACCGTCACGACTGACAAAGGTTGTTCCACAACGAAAAATGTGGCGGTAGGAGACACCACACTCAAGCCTTGTTCCGTGGCATCTCCGCATACCGACGGAAACCTTTATACTTCAACGACGGGCGGCTTTGAATTGACGGAAGACGGAAAGGTGACGGCAGTTAATGACCAGGACAACCATCGTTATGCTGTCGTGCAAATTGGCAACCAATGTTGGATGAAGAGCAACCTGAGAACCACACAATACAGTGATGGAACGGGCATAACAAAAGGTACTACAAGAGATGTCAACCAGAAACTGTATTACAAACCAACTTCCACTAGTAGTTTCTCATCCTATGAGTTAAGTCAATATGATGAAGTCACGGATGGTTTATATTACAATTGGACGGCGGTCATGAACGGGGCAAGCAGCACTACTGAAGCTCCCAGCGGAGTGCAGGGCATTTGTCCAAAAGGATGGCATGTGCCGTCTTCGGCCGAGTGGGACACTTTGGTTAATTACATAATCTACGAGGACTCCTATGCAGACAGGCTTTCTGGAGGATGCGAGTGGGTGAAAAAAAGCGATGGCAACCATCATCCTGGATCATATACGGCTGCTCGGAACATCACTGGTTTCTCTGCGGTTCCGGCTGGATATTTTGGCTATGACAATATGTTTTATGCAAACATAGTGCCTCAAGACGGAAGCCAACAGGCAGTTTTCTGGACTGCTACCCAACAAAACAATTCCAGGGCATACAACAGAAAACTTTTCGATTCGAATTCCTCATTTTCTATCGACAACTACGACACTAAGCAGAATGGCTATTCCGTCCGTTGTTTGCGAGATGAAGATAGTGGCGGCGGGGAGACCTCGCAAACCGATCCGACTGTAACCACGGGTGCGGCTTCTCCCATTGGGGAAACGAGCGCTACGCTGAGCGCCACCATCTCGAACCCTGACAATGTCAACATCACGGCCAAGGGCTTCGAGTACACGTCCGACGGAAACAATTGGACAACAGTCCTAGGTACGAGTGAGGACAATAGCTTCACCACGGTCCTCACCAGCTTGACCTCCAATACAGAATACACCTATAAGGCGTTCATCACATTTGGGGAGAATACTGTTTATGGTTCTGACAGTGTCTTCTCAACCCAATCAGGCTCCACTCCCGAACCCACGACTTTCATATGCGGCACTTCCACGGTGAGCGATGCGGATAGCAACACATACAACACGGTGCAGATCGGCAGCCAGTGCTGGATGAAGGAGAATTTACGAAGCTCAACTGTTGATGGAACGGCAGCGACAGCTATAAGTGAGAGATTCTCACCAGACGGTAATTCCGGCAACGTCGAGAATTATGGTTATCTATACTCTTGGGCTGCTGCCATGAATGGAGGAGGCTCTACGACCGATCTTTCCTTCACACAGGGCATCTGTCCGGATGGATGGCATTTGCCAAGCTTACAAGAATACAAGACTTTGGTGAATTTTCTAACAGAAAACAGTGAATACTGGTGCGATAACGAAAGTGATTATGTGGCAAAATCATTAGCCAGCACCTGTTGTTGGGCACCATATGGATCTGGGTGCTTGCCGTGGAACAACCCAGAAGCGAATAATTCTTCAGGGTTTAATGCTGTCCCTGCTGGCTGGTATTATATCGATGAAGATGAAGATGATCCATATGGTGATTTCCAGTATACTGCTAACTTTTGGACTTCAACCGAAGATGACAACGATAATGCTAATTATTTTCAGATATGGGCTGATGAAAAAGAAGTTACGTTCGACGATGGTTTTAAAACTTACGCTTATTCCGTCCGTTGCGTTAAGAATTATCCACCAAGTTTGTCAATAAACGCAACACCCAACAGCAGTTCATTGGCGTTATGCACCGGCATAAGTAAAGTCACATATACTGCTACTGTTAATTATGACAATCCCGATGGCTATGAATATTCATGGAGTGTTTATGGGGGCACTCCGAGCGCTTTAAGCGGTTCATCTATCACAGTGACGTTTACGGCCGTTGGCACATACACCATTGAATGTACGGCCATAAAAGGGACTAATCAACCCCTTACAGCAGAAACCACCTCAACAGTGTCTAGTGCCGATGCAGCTCCCCCGACGTTATCAACATATGTGTATGACCATACATTAACCGTCTTGTTAGATGATGATAATATTTCAACTTGCGCGTGGGGTGACGGTAGTAAAGCCACAAAGGATGATTTGTATGAAATGGATAATGGCGAATACACCTTAACTCACACCTACCGAAACACTGGCGAATATACTATAACTTTACTCTCTGATTATGGATGCGAATCCTCCACGACTGTGGAAGTAACAAATCTTTCCACATTGAATCCTTGTAAAAATAGGACTCCTCACACAACAGGTTACCAAAACAACGGACACGATGGCGCGGATGATGGCTACGAAACCGCTAATAGCGATGGTATTATTTCAGTAAAGGACTATGATGGCAATTCCTATCGTGTAACAGAAATAGGCGGCCAGTGCTGGTTGGCGGAGAATTTGCGTTGCACGCACAGTCCGAAAACTGACAATGACATTGTGATTACATCTTATTATGCAGGTTTCGTAAGCAAAGCAGCATATTGGTATAATGACTATGATTCTTTATTTAGCTTGAAAAATTATGGTTTGCTCTATAATTGGAATGCCGCAATGGACACTGCGAAGCCAGGAGATGACTATGTAGAAGTAACCGATGACGACACGTCCGATGATGATGCATGGAATTTCAATTTCACTACTCAATATCATCGAGGGATATGTCCTAAAGGTTGGCACATGCCAAGCAAAGAAGAAGTCAGAACATTGTTAACCACTATTATAAATGCATCTACTGATGAGGAAATAGGAACGGATCAATACACATATCATCATGTAGCAGGATTGATTGCCGCAAGTGGAGATTGGAAATTGTGTGATAAATGTCACACGTGTGAATCACCAATAGTTCCTGGAAATTTAAGCTATTCTAACAAAGATTACTATAGTTTTGGCTGCTTGCCTTCAGGGTTTTATAACGGTGTAAGCGGATGGTATTGTGATGGGTATAAAGAGTGCTCCTATTTTTGGACATCCACACAATCAGATGCAACCAAGGCATGGTCTTCTAAGATTGATTCTTATTCTTCCTGTAAGGTGAAATTAGACAATTCTGCGACAAAAGATTACGGCTTCTCCGTCCGGTGCGTCCGTGACGAATAGCAGATAGCCTTTGCGTGTCTGTGAGGTCTTACACATACCGAAAAGGCTGTTCCGTGTGGGGCGACCTTTTTTTGGTTCGCCCGACATGGACATAGTCTAACGGGTGAAAGTCCCGGGCGCGGCCTTATAGCGGCAAGCGCACAGCCGAAGCCGCGCAGTTCATGCCGCGCAGTCTTTCTCTGCCGGATGCGGCTCAGCGCCTCCGGGAGGCAACGTCTCGCATGAGCGCCAAAATTTCGCCCTCCGTCAGCCCGGAGAGCTCGGCCACGAACCCAGGGTCAAGTCCTTCGGCGAGCATGTTGCGGGCGAGGAGGCGCTTGGCGTTGATTTTAGGAATAGCCAGGAATAGCCGGCAATCGCCATTGTATTCCGCATCCAACCATCCCCGTTAGGGGATCCCTATCTGTAGCAAACGGATGCCGCGCGGGTTTCCAAATCCCCGTTAGGGGGATTCATATTCAACGGTTAGCAAACGCATTGACGGATTTGTTGTGCAACCCCTCACGGGGTTGTGTGGCGTGGCCGGACGCATTGTTGCTACAGATATGGAAGCCCTAACGGGCTTGGGCGAAGCGGGCTTGGGCGAAACGGGTTTGGGCGAAACGGGCTGCTTCGCGAACGGATTGGCCTCTTATATCCGCACATCCCTGAACGGCAATATCCCGAGACGTATGTTTTCCAATTGTTTTACGATAAAGTGGGGGGACCTTAGACAAAGCTTATTATGACAGCTATGCGTGTCCTGTCCGCTGCGTCCGCGACAGCGAATAAGGCATGGTGGAATGTTGAATCATGAATATAGGGCGTGGCGGTTGCCACGCCCTTTTGCAATGGAATGAATACGGGTGTTCCCTCATCGTGTTTCTGTTGTGAGGCACTCATAATGTGATGGTTCCGCAGTCGGTTCTGCGACACCCTTCGGAAGCGTTCGATCGTTGTTTTGTCCCGTTTCTGCATCGTTCGTGGATGGCTTTCGGGGTATCAAAGCCGACTTGCCGCCGATTTGTGCATCGAGAGGTACCCTTCACGCTGGTTTTCGGTACCTGTTAATTTTAACAGTTAATTGTTAAATAACGCTTGAAAAAAATATTTTTATTTTGATATTGGAGTGTATTAGGAAAAGTGTATTTTTGCGGCGTGAAATTTTTGCTTACCAAATCTGAAAAAAATGAAAGACACTAAAATCACTTATTCCATCGAAGAGGCAAGAAGGTACGTGGCTAACGCGGAGGATGTTATCCAGAAAGCCAAGTATGACGAAGAAACAAAATTGTACATGGACAGCAAGTACGTGAGAGCCGCCGGAGATTACCTCTGGAAAGGTTGCCTCATCGCCCTCGACGCCGTGTTTAGCGTGCGCAAGGGAAAAGGACGCCCGTCAATAGACAAGTACAGGGATGTCGTTGCGAAACGCGACGGGAAATTGTTGCGACTAATGAATAATGGATACGATGTTACTCACCTGTATATGGGTTATGACGGTACCTTGGACAAGAAAGTCTGCGACAGAGGGTTCGAGGTCGCCAATGAGATTATCAACCACTGTGCGATGCTGATGCCGAAGGTGGTGTGTGCGTGAAAATTGCGGTGTGAATAAACCTTAACCAGTAAAACTTAAAAAATGGAAAAGAAAGATCCCATTGAAGAAGCCCGAAGATATGTGGCGAATGCCGCGGAGGTCATCAAGAAAGCCAACTTTGACCCCGAATTGAACATCTACACTGACGGAAAGTACATTAAAATGGCAGGAAACACCTTGTGGAATGGTTGTCTTATTGCATTGGATGCCGCGCTGGAAATCAGCAAGGGGAAGGGCCGTCCGGATATCAAGAAGTATAAGGAAGCTGCCGCCAAGCGCGACAAGAAGCTGATGGCGGCTATCGTGGCCGGATACGACACCATGCATCTGCACATGGGCTACGATGGCACAAAGAACAAAAAGACTTGTGACTCTGGCTTCGAATATGCCAACGCCATCATCGACCGTTGCGCGATGCTGGTTCCCGAACCGGTGTGCGCGTGACAATCTTGGTATGGTCTCCTCCGTCCGCTGCGTCCGCAATGGCGAGTAGGGCAGTGCGGAATGTTGATACTGAATCAACGGCGTGGCTACGGCCGCGCCCTTTTTGTTCGTCCAGCACGAACGTGTTCTAACGGGTGGAAGTCCCGAGCGCGGCCTTGTAGCGGCAAGCGCACAGCCGAAGCCGCGCAGTCCATGCCGCGCAGTCTTTCTCTGCCGGATGCGGCTCAGCGCCTCCGGGAGGGAACGTCTCGCATGAGCGCCAAAATCTCGCCCTCCGTCAGCCCGGAGATTTTCGCCACTGTTGCCGGTTCCAGCCCTTCGGCGAGCATGTTGCGGGCGAGGAGGCGTTTGGCGTTAATTTCGCCCTGCTGTATTCCCTGTTCGCGTCCTTCCTCGCGGCCTTGCTCAAGACCTTGCTCGCGTCCTTCCTCAATTCCCAGCTCGCGGGCGTATTGGACCGCCGCCTGCACGTCCTCGTATTCCAAGACACTCTTTTTGTACTCTTCCTTTTCCATTTTGGTCAGCTTTTGGTGCATGCTGTCCTCGAACACGCTGCGGAAGACCTCGTCCTCCTGCGACAAATCCTGCAGCTCCATCCGCCCGACATTGGCCAGTGTGAAGCCCCATTTCTCCTGTCTGTCAGTGAATTGCATGTCTTTAATCTGTCCGGGATTCAGCGCGGCAAATTTACTCAAATCTAAATATCCCAAGATTATTTTTTCGGAAATATTTTTTCCGTCCACCCTCCTTAACTGTACCAGGTGGAAAAAGCCGTCCAAGTCTGCGAATTCCGGAAGCGTCCGATCGGTGATACAGAGCGTTAAAATGGTCGGGATATCGTACTTGTCGCCGCGCTTCAAACTCTTGCTGACGAGACGGCAGGTGTAGAAAATGCTTCTTTGGACGAAAAGGGGTTTCTGGGCGCGCTGCATTTCGATGAGGGCTCTCGTCTTCTCGTCAATGAAGGCAAGGGTGTCGAGGACGACCCGTTTCTCGCTCTCTATGTCGCCGAGTAGTTCGGTGGGTTTGACTACCAAGTGTGAAGCTCCCCCTAACGTGTCGGGGAAAAATGTCTTGAGAAGGTCCAATAAACGCACCTCAGCCTTTAGCCCTTCCATGAAGAGCCGCTTGAACCCGAAGTCGGTCCTGGGGTTGATGTAAATCGTGGTCTCTTTTCCGTTTTCGGATTGTCCTGTTTTCTGCTCTTTTTGTTTTTTCATTTTTTAAGTTTTTAGGTTTATATTTGCTTCATGGTTTTCGGGTGCAAATATACAACGAAAAAAGCCCTTTGTCAAGGGTTTTTGAAAATTTTTTAAGCGCTGAGAATCAGTCTGTTGGAAACTGTGAGAAATAAAATTAACAATTAATAGTTAATTTTAGGTGTGGTGTCTCGCGGGAAAAGAGGGTTGGGACCGTCATTGCGTGTCGATGCGGAATGATGAATGCTGAATGTAGAATGTTGAATGCCGAATAGGGGTGCTTCCGTATCGCTTTCCACCGTAGAGCCGCCATGTTATGACGGCTCTACAGGAGGTCTCGGCGCTCTGCAAATCCGTGAGATTGCCGTTTGTGGTTGTCTCCGCATCGTTTGTGGGCGGTTTTAAGGCTGTTAAAGCGAAATCGCTGCCGATTTGCACATTGTGTGGTGCAATTTTCGCTGTTTTTCGGTACTTGTTAAGTTTAACAGTTAATTGTTAAATAACGCTTGAAAAAAATATTTTTATTTTGATATTGGAGTGTGTTGGAAAAAGTGTATTTTTGCGGCGGAAAAAAATCTATTAACCTAACCCAAAATACTCAAAGAAAAATGGAAAAGAAAGATCCCATTGAAGAAGCCCGAAGATATGTGGCGAATGCGAAGGAAGTCATCAAGAAAGCCAACTTTGACCCCGAATTGAACATCTACACTGACGGAAAGTACATTAAAATGGCAGGAAACACCTTGTGGAATGGTTGTCTTATTGCATTAGATGCCGCGCTGGAAATCAGCAAGGGGAAGGGCCGTCCGGATATCAAGAAGTATAAGGAAGCTGCCGCCAAGCGCGACAAGAAGCTGATGGCGGCTATCGTGGCCGGATACGACACCATGCATCTTAGCATGGGCTACGATGGAGCCAAAGGCAAAAAAATCTGTGATGCGGGCTTCGAATATGCCAACGCCATCATCGACCGTTGCGCGATGCTGGTTCCCGAACCGGTGTGCGCATGACAATCTTGGTATGGTCTCCTCCGTCCGCTGCGTCCGCAATGGCGAGTAGGGCGGGGCGGAATGTTGATACTGAATCAACGGCGTGGCTGCGGCCGCGCCCTTTTTGTTCGTCCAGCACGAACGTGTTCTAACGGGTGGAAGTCCCGGGCGCGGCCTTATAGCGGCAAGCGCACAGCCGAAGCCGCGCAGTCCATGCCGCGCAGTCTTTCTCTGCCAGAGGCTGCTCAGCGCCTCCGGGAGGGAACGTCTCGCATGAGCGCCAAAATCTCGCCCTCCGTCAGCCCGGAGATTTTCGCCACTGTTGCCGGTTCCAGCCCTTCGGCGAGCATGTTGCGGGCGAGGAGGCGTTTGGCGTTAATTTCGCCCTGCTGTATTCCCTGTTCGCGTCCTTCCTCAATTCCCAGCTCGCGGGCGTATTGGACCGCCGTCTGCACGTCCTCGTATTCCAAGACACTCTTCTTGTACTCTTCCTTTTCCATTTTTGTCAGCTTTTGGTGCATGCTGTCCTCGAACACACTGCGGAAGACCTCGTCTTCCTGCGACAAATCCTGCAGCTCCATCCGCCCGACATTGGCTAAGG
>Ga0247609_10006249_pt1 | contig 11502 bp, 8 predicted proteins | sample 172DNAGHGlowgp2_FD_193487 | JGI IMG/M metagenome (GOLD analysis project Ga0247609, IMG submission 193487) | Sheep rumen microbial communities from Palmerston North, Manawatu-Wanganui, New Zealand - 1728 DNA GHGlow gp2 | ecosystem: Host-associated > Mammals > Digestive system > Stomach > Rumen ... | reverse complement strand
CACAAACTCTGTTTTTTCTCTCTACAAACGAATAAAGTTCATCCATTTCTATAACTTCCACCCTTTCGTTTGGATAACTTTTGTTTGTAAGCGTTTTAGCGTATTTTTTTATCCAGTACAAGCATATATTTTTACTTATGCCTAATATTCTTACTTTTAGTTTTGCGTATGAACTTTTCAACAATTTTTCAGTTTATTTTCGCGTGCATCATTTGTTCCCTTTTCGGTCACTTCCATAGCATTAAACTTCTATTTCCACAAAAAAAGTACAGCAGCTCCACCCTAAAAATAGGGTAGAGCTGCATTTTATATCGTATTTACTATACTTATTCTAAATCTCTTTTCCTCTTTATGGCGATCCAAAGCATAGCTGAAGCTAAAATTAAAACTTCTCCAAAAATCATGAACATTTCGATTGATTCTCCTGTTTTAATTTCACTTGCACCTTTAGGGCTTTGCGCATTTTGAGCTTCTAATTTTGCTAATTCTGCCGCTTCTTCATCGGTGAGCTTATCAATCATCGCATATGGAGTGAAATGATTTGTCCAGAATGCTAAATAGTCTGCTCCATCGATTGTAACGACACTTTCTTCAAACTCTACATCTGCACCAGATGCTATCAAAACTGCCTCTAAATCTCCTTTATCCCAGCCTTCTGGAATTTGTAGAAGAGCTCTTACTTCACGAGGTAACGGCATCGGCAATTTGTTGTCGTATAAGTCAAGAAGATTTATATCGAAAAATGCTATGTTTTCAACATTATATGTACCATCATACTGATTTGAGAGTTCATTGTGACGTTCAGAACCCGGCTCTGCTAAATCCACTACGAGTTTTGTTCCATCTGGCAAAGCTTCATATGGATCCTGTATAATAAGCCCTAAATTTTGTCCATTCATAGGTACACTTGATTCTAATTCTTTTGTTTCACCTTTATCTAGAGCAGGTACAACTTTTTCTTCTCTTTTTTCTTGACACCTGCTACATATTTCTTCCATCATTCCATCTTCTGTATCAGTTACTTCTTTAGTTATTATCCATTCAAAGTTGTGCCCTAATGCATCAACGGCTACTTCTTTTATACGATCATCGTTTTCATTAAACGCTCCATTTGTAAACATTGCTGTATAGGTTGTGGTTCCGGCTTCTGTGCAAGTTGCTGTTGTTATCACAGCTGCATCTACTGTTTCTTCTTCTTTATGACTAGCGTCTCTTGTGCATACCCTTGTTGCTGTGCATTTGCTGTTGTCGTCTGACCAAGTATATGTTGTTTCTCCCCATTCATGACCAAGTGCTTGACTCGTTTCAACCCCATCTTTTGTTTGAGCTTCAAATCCAGGTTTTGTAAATGTTGCTGTGTATCTTGTCTTTTCTCCTTCTGTACAAGTTGCAGCAGTTACTTGGCTTGTTGAGTTTACTGTTTCAGTAACTTCTTTTCCGCACACAGTACATACGTGTGTTGCTGTACATTTGCTGTTATCATTTGACCAAGTATATGTTGCATTACCCCAAGTATGATTTTCTTTTGCTGAATCTTCATTACATCGAGAACATACTTTCCAGTGTTGAGTATCATCGCTAGAATATGCAACATTTTCATAATTGTGTCCTAAAGCAGGAATGGTTTCAGCTTCTCTAGTTGTCACGGTTGTCCCATCTGCTTTTAAATATTTCTGGCAGTCTTCGCAATAATAATATTTATTATTACCCTCTTCAGTACAAGTTGCTGCTTTTGCGGCTGTCTCTGTTTTATTTTCGTGCGGACAAACATACTCTGAAACCGTAACAGTACAACTGTCTGAATAACTAGTACCTTGTATAGTTACTGTAATATGTGCTGTTCCTACTCCGCTTATAGTCACTGTCGCTGTATTATCATTATTTCCAACAACACTTGCAACACTACTGTTGTCAGTTGACCAATTTAGAGTACCTGTCGCGCCTGAAGGAGATATTGTCGCAGTTAAGGTTTCTGTTTTATTAATATCATTGCTTGTTTCATCTAATTCGTGGCTATCTAATGAAACTCCGTCTGGATTAACTTTGATGGTAGTTGTTGCACCAGTAAGGTTTAAACCGTACTCGTTAGGGTTAGGAGCCGTATCTGCTATTTGAGTATTATTTGAATCAAACGTAACCTCTTTATCTCCCGTTGCATTGTTGTCAACTGTACATTTAAATGTCATTATATTTTTTGTTGTTGAATTTGTTTCCGTATAGTTCAAACCAATAACGCCTAAAGTTAAAGAGTCTTGATCATAAGTAACTGTTGAATCTTCGTTTTCATCCAAAAATATTTCCCTTATGTTATTTCTCATATTTTTTATTTCAATGTTTGTTAAATCCACATAAGTAAGCCCTTCTTGGATTACAAGCTTAAATCCAAAACTTGAACAATTAGGAACTGGTCCCATCTTTACAGTATATGTGATCACATCTCCTGGGTGGGCTTCGGTTTTATCAGCACTAATAGATAAACTTACTTTACCTTCTTCAGATGAACCCGATATCTTCATTGGCATCAAGCACATGATCATTGCAAAAGTTAGCAATAACGATAAAAATTTTTTCTTTCTCATTTTACACTTTCCTTTCTCTATTAATTTTAAACAAAATAAGAAATTTTTCTATTCCCCCTCTCAATTGTTTTTCTTTAATATTAGTTTAGTTTTTTGATATGTTAAAATAGATTTTATTGAATTTAAATTAATTATATCATAACAAAATTTAAATTTCAATCTTTTTTAATAAATTTTATTATTTTCCCTTTTAGTCTAGGAATTTTTAGGTTCTACTAATTCCCCATTTTTCTCTATTAGACGTCCTGAAAAAATGTTAAGTATTGTTTGTGCATCAGTAGTATTAACTTTATTATCTTTGTTTACATCAGCTCGTTGTTTATATTCATTAAACATATCTTCTGATATATAATTTGCATTATCTGTAGGTAAATATCCTTGTGCATTTGGATCAGTAGGAGTAGCCTTAAATTTTCCAGAATAAATATTTAATGCCAATTGTGCATCAGTAGTATTAACTTTTCCATCTCCATTTATATCACCAATCAATCCCTGTGAAGCCAAGGTAACGCTGATTGTCGAATTTAAAGTTGAAACATCACTAATAATTTCCTGAGGTTCGGGTGTCGCAGTATCTCCTAATATTTGTTCAGAAAACTCCACATCGTAATCTCCTTCAGCTGCATCGTTACTGACCGTGCAAGTAAATGTTGCTATATCTGTATATTCATCGGACGTATAATCTGCACCGAAAATTATAATTCTTTTATTATCACAATTAAAAGTAGAAAAATCAACACCCGGAACTGGATTTTCTCCTTTATTTACATTAAGCGTATTTTCAATATTATCAACTAATTGCCCTGAATTAAAAGTTAATCCTTCTGGTATAGTAAGTTGCAATTGCAACGCTCCCAAATTTGTAACTGGCCCTACCTTTATAGTATAGGTAATAGTATCTCCCGGGTGTGCTGCCGGCGTCGTTTTAGGAACTTGCCCATTAAGAGTAACATCGGTGGAATTAATTTTTGTCGGAATAATCTTAAGAGGAACCCCTTCTGTTGAATTTTCACTAGCCATAAATGTCTTCAATGGCAATAAGCACGCCAGCAATGAAATTATCAATAACGATGATATAATTTTTTTTCTCATTCCACATCTTCCTTTCTTAAAAATCCTCACAAAATCTTTAAAAACAATTAGAAAAATTTCGCTTTACCTCCTGCCTACCATTTTAATATTTTATTAATTTGATGTATTTTTTAATCTAAGCAAAACAATTTTATTTAATTTAAATTAATTGTACCATAGCGAGCTTTAATAATCAATATTGCGTGAAAAAATTTCTCTATACTTTACAAAACTTCTATTTATAGTATTATATAAAAAATACATCAACGTCTACTAAAAATATAGGGGCAAAATAGTATTTATTTCTGTTTCTTTGCAAAAGTTAAACTAAAACTTAACTCAATATAATAACGTTATTAATAAAGTATTAAGATACTTTCTGTGTCTTAGCTAAGCACAGTAGTACAAATAATAAATGAAATTAATAAAGAAAGTATACTCAAAAAGGCTAAATTAAAATATTCAAGACATATAAAAACATTAAGACCAAATTAAAAAGTAGCTATCAATCTAAAAAATATTTAGATCAACGCTACAAAGTAACAATATTTTAGCGAATATTAGAATCAATAACCTTAGCAATAAAAGCGTGAATTTTGTGGTGAAAATTAAGAGTGCAAACCAAAGTAATATGTGCATTTCAATGACTATGGCTGCCATCAAAAAAGCAAAATTTTGCTTTTGGAGCCTTATCCGTCATTTTTTGTATACTTGATTTATTTTCATCAAATGTGTAATTTACCTATTTTAATAATATAAAGTTTTTGCTTTATTTTCTTACTGGACGCTTTCATCCTAAAAGATCTCCCATTGAATATAAACCTTCGCTACAAAAACGTAGAAATTTTGCAGCTTTTAAAGCACCAAGAGCGAAAATCTCCTTATTTTGAGCAGAATGAGAAATGCTGAGTAATTCATTTTGTCCTGCAAAAATGACCTCATGCTCTCCTACGATAGTTCCGCCACGAACAGAATGTATTCCGATTTCGTTTTGTTTGCGTTTTTCACGTTTCTGGTGGCGGTCAAATATGTATTCAAGATTTTGACGTTCAGAAGATATCGCGTTAGCAATCATTAGCGCTGTGCCACTTGGCGCATCTAACTTTTGATTATGATGCTTTTCAATAATCTCAATGTCAAAATTATCCCCTAAAATCTTGGCTGCTCTTTTCGAAAGTTCAATCAATAAATTTATCCCAAGAGACATATTCCCGGAAAAGAAGATTGGAATTTTTTTAGAAGCTACACGTATTTTATTTATTTGGTCTTCAGAAAATCCTGTGGTGCAAATGACTAAAGGGATTCTTTTACTTAAGCTGAAGTTCAAAAGAGAATCAAGCATATCCGGATGAGAAAAATCTATAATAACATCGGCATTAACGGCTAAAAGATCGTCTTTGAAGGAATAAGTTTTGTATTGTGCGTTGTTACTGAAAGTGGGAAAAGATCTATCTATCCCTGCGACCAGTTGAAAGTCATCTTTAGAATTTATTAAATTTGTAAGCACTTGTCCCATTTTCCCATTGATACCACAGATTACAACTTTTAAAATCTGTGACATTTTTTCGTTTTCGCTCTCTTTTAAAAAATTTTCGTCTATAGTGATTTCTTTTTTTGTCCGATTCATTTTAGCGTCCTTTCAAAAGTTAAATTAAACTTTTATTTTTGAATTTTATAACGGTTTAAAATTTCAACTAATTTTTTGTGATTTTCTTCATTTAAAGAAGATAGAGGTAATCTGCATTTACCGCAATCAAAGCCTAATAAATTTAAAGCTTCTTTAACTGGAATCGGGTTGACGTCGCAAAAAAGCACATTCATTAAATCTAAATAATGTAGAAACATTTCACGGCTTTTTTCAATATTACCATCGAAAAAGGTTTGAGTTATTTCGTGGCATTCTTTAGGACAGACGTTAGAGAAAACAGAGATTACTCCCATTGCTCCAAGGGACAAGAACGGCACGATTTGATCGTCGTTTCCAGAGTAAATATGTAAGTTATCTCCGCAAAGAGATTTGATTTTAGCGACGTCAGAAATGTTGCCGGAAGCTTCCTTTGTCGCTACGATATTCGGATGTTTTGATAATTCAAAATGCGTTTCAGGTTTAATGTTGACTCCGGTTCTTGACGGTACTGTATAAGTTATGATCGGCAAATTTACACGGCCTGCAATGTAGGTGTAATGCTCAATAATCCCTTTTTGCGAGGCTTTGTTGTAATATGGTGTGACTATAAGTAACGCATCGCAACCTAATTTTTCGGCGTTTTGAGATAATTCTAAAGCGTGCTGAGTATTATTGCTGCCAGTACCTGCTATAACTGGAATTCTACCGTTGACTTTTTTTAGTGTAAATTTTAGGATTTCTGAATGTTCTTTTTCGCTGAGTGTTGCTGATTCTCCTGTTGTCCCACAAGATACTATAGCGTCTGTCCCGTTTTGAATTTGATAATCGATTAATTTTTCGAGAGATTCGTAATTTATGGAACCGTCTTTATTCATTGGAGTTACAAGTGCTACTGCTGAACCTTTAAAAATAAGTTTTTTCATTTAAATATCCTCCTAAATTAAGTGTTTATTTTTGCCCGGGATTCTCCCAAAACCGCAGGGCCTTTGCAGCCTACGGCTGCAAAAAATGGCTTTGCCATTTTACACTCGCCAATTTTGGCGAGTGAGGCCCTGCGGGCTTTATGTTAGCACTTAGAATAAAAAATAAAAATTTAATTTATATAACCTTGAGTGCAAAGCAATTCAGCCATCAATATTGCCCCGCCTGCGGCGCCTCTTATCGTATTGTGTGACATACAGACAAACTTTACGTCATATTGACTGTCTTCTCTTAATCTTCCAATAGATATTCCCATACCATTTTCGATGTTCCTATCGAGTTTAATTTGTGGACGGTCAGGGCTATTAAAGTAATTGAGGAATTGTTTAGGAGCTGAAGGTAAATTCAAATTTTGAGGGATTCCCTTATAAGTTTGCCAAGTTGAAATTATTTCATTTAAAAGGACCTTTTCCTTGAATTTTAAAAATACCGCTGCAGTGTGACCGTCGCTAATCGGGACTCTAAAGCATTGTGTGGTAATTGATAAAAAATTGGAATTTACGATTTTTCCATTTTCGATTTTACCCCAAATTTTAAGAGGTTCGATTTCTGATTTTTCCTCTTCACCACCTATAAATGGAATTAAATTATCATTCATTTCTTTCCAGGTTTCGAAAGTCTTACCGGCACCTGAAATAGCTTGGTATGTACAGGCTAAGACTTTTTCTACGCCAAACTTTAAAAGCGGGTGAATTGAAGGAACATAACATTGTAAAGAGCAGTTTGGTTTGACTGCAATAAAGCCTTTTTTACAGTTGAGACGTTTTCTTTGAACTTCTATAATTTTAGAATGCTCAGGATTTATTTCAGGTAATATCATAGGGACGTCTTCGAGCATTCTGCAAGCGCTATTATTTGAAATTACCGGACAATCTTTTTTTGCATAAGTTTCTTCCAATTTTACAATTTCGTCTTTTTTCATATTCAATGCGCAAAATACAAAATCCACAGCATTTACAATTTTATCAATATCACCTGCAGCATCTAAGACGATTTTATTTTTTATTTTGGTTGGGATAGGCTCTTTCATTGCCCACCTTGAATTTACCGCTTCTTCATAAGTTTTTTGTGAGGAATTTTTACTTGCAGCTAAAACTTCAATTTCAAACCAAGGATGATTTTGTAACAGAGTAACGAAGCGTTGTCCGACCATACCTGTAGCGCCTAAAACACCTACTTTGAATTTTTTCATAATTTTGAGATATTAGAAATAAATTAGAGAAAATTATTTCTAATATCATTCACCTGCTTTCCATATTTAAGTACTTGATGAGATTAGACTTTAGATTAATAGTTGTAAAAAGGGTCTTAATAAAATATAATAAAAAGAGTGTCAAATAAGACTGATAAAACTGATACTTTATTTACTTGGAGTATACTACGTCACAAAGATTTTGTCAATTTGGTTTTATGCTTTGAGATATTAGTTTTTAATCATTATTTTACTAGAGGAAAAGAGATCAACAATGAAAACTAAAAATTTTTACTATGATTTACCCAAAGAATTAATAGCGCAAGATCCTATAAAACAAAGGGATCATTCAAGGCTTTTGATTTTAGATAAAGAAACAGGGGAAATAACTCATAAACATTTTTATGATATTATCTCACAACTTATGCCAAACGACTGCTTGATTTTAAACGACTCAAAAGTCTTGCCGGCAAGAATTTACGGAACTCGAATAGATACTGAATCTAAAGTTGAATTTTTACTTTTAAATAGGAAATCTGATAAAGTTTGGGAATGCTTAGCAGGTCCAGGGAAAAAAGCTAAAGTTGGCGCAAAATTCACTTTTTTAAAGGATGTTTTAGCTGGAGAGATCATTGAAGTTTTGGAAAACGGCAATAGAATTATAGAGTTTTCGTTCGAAGAAGATTTTTATAGTATTTTAGATAAAATTGGCTCTATGCCGCTGCCTCACTACATTACGAAAGAATTAAAAGATAAGGATAGATACCAAACTGTATATTCAAGAGAACTTGGTTCAGCTGCAGCTCCAACTGCAGGTCTTCATTTTACAAAGGAGCTTTTAAATAAAATAAAAGATAAAGGTATCAAAATTGGCTTTGTGACGCTTCATGTGGGGCTTGGAACTTTTAGACCCGTTAAAACTGAGAGTATTTTAGACCACAAGATGCACAGTGAACATTACGAAATATCACAGGAAGTAGCAGATTTGATTTTAGAAACAAAGAAAAATAACGGTAGGGTTATTGCAGTTGGAACTACAAGCTGCAGAACTCTTGAATCTATGTATAAGCTCGAAGGAAAAATCGCAGAAAGTTCAGGGTGGACAGATATTTTTATTTATCCTGGATACAAATTTAATGTAATTGACGCTCTAATAACAAATTTTCATTTGCCGGAAAGCACTCTTATTATGTTAGTTTCAGCGTTAGCCGGCAAAGATAACATAATGAAAGCTTATAGCGAAGCAATCAGAGAAAAATATAGATTTTTTAGTTTTGGCGATGCGATGTTTATAAAGTAAAAAGCATTGAAAAGAAGGGGAACGTTTATGTTTAAGCTTTTAAAAGAAGAAAAAAAAGCAAGAAGGGGCGAATTTAAAACTGTTCACGGGGTGGTGCAAACTCCAGCTTTTATGAATGTAGCAACGTGTGGCGCTATAAAGGGTGCAGTTTCAGCATTTGACTTAAAAAATTTAAAGTGCCAAGTGCAACTTTGCAACACATATCATTTACATTTAAGACCAGGAGATGAAGTTGTAAAGAATTTGGGTGGACTTCATAAATTTACAAAATGGGATGGACCAATTTTAACAGACAGCGGAGGATTTCAAGTTTTTTCGCTTTCTAAATTGAGAAAAATCAAAGAGGAAGGTGTTTATTTTTCTTCGCACATCGATGGCAAAAAAATATTCATGTCACCCGAAAGTAGTATGCAGATTCAATCTAATTTAGGCTCAACGATTGCTATGGCGTTTGATGAATGCATAGAAAATCCAGCTGAATATCGATATACTAAAGATTCTTGCGATAGGACTGTCAGATGGTTAAAACGGTGTAAAGACGAGATTTTTCGACTAAATCAGAGAGATGATACGATAAATAAGAGCCAAATGTTATTCGGGATAAATCAAGGTAGCACGTATGAGGATTTAAGAATCGAGCACATGAAAGAAATAAGTGAGCTTGATTTAGACGGATATGCAATCGGAGGTTTGGCAGTAGGTGAAACAGCCGAGGAGATGTATAATATCATAAATGTCGTAGAAGAATTCATGCCAAAAAATAAGATCAGGTACTTAATGGGCGTTGGAACACCGGTAAATATATTGGAAGCTGTATATAGAGGTGTGGATCTTTTCGATTGCGTTATGCCAAGCAGAAATGCACGTCATGGTCATCTGTTCACAAGCGAGGGCATAATTAACATTTCAAATGCCAAGTATATCTTAGACGAGAGCCCGATTGATAAAAATTGCGATTGTCCTGGTTGCAAAGAATTTTCAAGAGCGTATCTGCATCATTTGTTTAAAAGTGGCGAGATGCTTGGTATGCGTTTGAGTGTAATGCATAATCTTTATTTTTATAATAGTCTCATGGAGAAAATAAGAAATGCTTTGGATGAAAATAGATTTGAGGAATTTTATAAGTTACAGATTGGGATTCTAGGTAAACGCATTTGAGTTAAATTTTAATTTGTTAAAAAGAGGCAAAACTTATGATAAAAAGGAATTATCAAAGAGAGATGGAAAAAACTTTAGAAAATTTAAAGTTTACTAAAAGAACACCGAGGTTGCTACTTCACAGTTGTTGTGCTCCTTGTAGTAGCTATGTTTTAGAAGTTTTATCTAATTTTTTCTATATAACGGTTTTTTATTATAATCCAAATATTTCTCCGATTGATGAATATGAACTCAGAAAAAGTGAGCAAAAAAGGCTTATAGAGAGTTTGAATTTTAAAAATCACGTGGATTTTTTAGATTGTGATTATGAAGATTATGAGTTTAAAAAAATATCTAAAGGACTTGAAAATGAGCCAGAAAAAGGGAAAAGATGTTTTAAATGCTATGAACTTAGGTTGGGAAAAACAGCTTTAACGGCTAAAAATTTAGGTTATAATTTTTTTACTACGACTTTGACTGTAAGTCCATATAAAAACGCAGATTGGATAAACCAAATCGGTGAAAATTTATCAGCAGAATGCGGAGTTGAATTTTTAAACTCTGATTTTAAAAAAAATGACGGATATAAAAGATCGATAGAACTCTCAAGAAAGTATAATTTATATAGGCAAAATTTTTGCGGCTGCAAGTTTTCAAGATTCAAGTGAGTGCAAACATTAAAAGAGAATGATTAAACGAAAATGTTGAAAAATCTAAAAGTAGTTGTCGATCTGAAAAAGCATTTAGAACTACACAAAAAAGGTGGCAATACTTTTGCAAGAAAGTGTCTAAATTAGAGCTAAGTTAAAGCCAATAAGAAAAAATTAAATAAAAAAGCTAAAAATATAAGAAATATTATTCAAAGTGACAGAAGTCCTCAGTACGAGTGTTCTGTATCGCAAAGATATCAAGAAATAGCATTATTCAAAGCATTAATAGTTCCTATGGTAGATGCAATGATAACGCTAAATATTAAAGCATGTTAGCACTTATGAAAATGAGCTTTTTTATTTGAGAAAACTTATAATTATGGTATGGAGGTATTTTGTTAGTTATTGGAGAAACAGGAAAATTCACTCTACTTACTACAGTCTCCCTCCTTATTATTAAAAGAAAGCTCTAATATGACCCTTTTGCTATGCTATATTATATGTGCATATAAAATGTGTAAAGTCAGCACATAAGTAAGTAAATAGTGTCAAAACAAAGGTAAGTACAGAAGAAAGTAAGGTAAGTAAAATAATAAAAATAAGTCGAAGATTTATAAAAATAAAAAAGAGAAAATAGATATTACTTAGATTTTAAATCTGTAAGAGGATAAAAGCAAGAAGAGTTTAAATCTAAAGTACCAAGCAAAAAATCGGAAATAAAAACATCGAATAAACCTTCTTTTTGGGGTCGAAGACCGACTTGATAACCTTTAAGAGCACGACTAATAGAAATTCTAATAGAATTCATTAAAATTTTACCTGTGCAATTAACTTTTCTTACCAGATAACCCATAGGATATTCTAACTCGTCGAAGTCACCGATATATTTTCTCTCAGAAATATGATATAAATCATCAGGAACCTTCATCCCAATTGCCTCATTTGGACGCAAAGAATTATAATCT
>Ga0247609_10006248_pt1 | contig 11504 bp, 1 predicted proteins | sample 172DNAGHGlowgp2_FD_193487 | JGI IMG/M metagenome (GOLD analysis project Ga0247609, IMG submission 193487) | Sheep rumen microbial communities from Palmerston North, Manawatu-Wanganui, New Zealand - 1728 DNA GHGlow gp2 | ecosystem: Host-associated > Mammals > Digestive system > Stomach > Rumen ... | reverse complement strand
AAAAAGTTTAGATAAAAAGTGGGGATTGGGGATTGGGGGTTGGGGTTTGGGGATTGGGGATTGGGGATTGCGCCCAATCCCCAATCCCCAATCCCCAATCCCCAATCCCCAATCCCCAACTTATTAAAAAAATAAAATATAGTTTTTATTAATCATATTTTAATTTATTTTAATTATTTAAATTAAATCTTAATTCTAAGGTTTCTGTATAATTTAATTTTAATAAATTTTTTTTCTTTTATTCAAAATTAATGATCTCCATCAATTTCATCACAATTCAATATAGAATATTCTAATTTCTTTTTTAAAGTTTCCTTATCTTTATACATAGGTAATTTCAAAGTAAAGAAGCATGTAGCAGAATGTGGTAATGCCTCATTATTATTATAATCATTTTTCACAATTATATGCTCATATTTAAAATCGGTTTCTTTTGGTAATCTTGCTCTTCCAGATACAAATTTTAAATAAAGAGATTGTTCATGATCATTACATTCTCCCAACCATTCCCAGAACCATTTTATTATTTCATCATTTTCTTTAAATCCTTCATATTTTGTATGCTTTTTTAAATCTCTAATATCTAATTTATTTTTTCCACATACCATTTCTTCTAATTGCCTCCAATTTAAAACCTGAAATATAGAGCTTGGAATAACTGAATTAAACCCATTTTTTATATATTCAATTTGAGTTATAAATTCATTTGTTCTCATTTTTTTTGATAAAGAAATATATTCTTTTAAATTATCAAAATTAACATGTATTTTTTCTCCATCAGGTTTTAATACAATATCATTCTCATTACTATTTTTAATAACAAAATTTAATTGATACAAATCTTCAAAATTTTCATTAATATTCTTATTTTCTTCATAAATTTTTAATTCTTTTTCTAAATTATTTATCAAACTAAAATATGTATAATCAATACTTTCATATTCATAAAAGCTAATTTCATTTCCAAGTAATGCTTTCCAAACAACTGGATGTAAATTTAAATCCAAAGCTTCTCCAGAAGTAACAGAACTTGCCATAATTTTTCCTAAAAATTCAAAAGTTTTTTCATTTATTTCTCTAGTGGCTTGAGGATTAGGTATATATTTATCTCTTAATAGTCCTATGTCGTGTTTATTATTAGGTGTTTTAATAAATAAATTTAAATAATCACTTTGTAATTCTGAACAAATTCCTGACATCACCTCATGGTAAGGACCTCCTGAATCACTTGCATATTCATTTTTTAAACAAACTATAAATAATCTTCTTCCTTTCTGAATAAAGAAATCTTCCCCATTTGTTTTTCCAAATGTTTGATATACTTGTCCAAATATTGTTTTATTAAATTCTAAATCTGATACTTGATTTTTTGGATCTTCATTAAATTTATCATAAAAAGCATTGGCTTTAAAACGATCTACTTCAACTCTTTTTTCCGTTCCTCTTTTTTGGATTCTTTTTGATAATAATTCATTAAATTTTTGAAGCCTTCTTTCTGCGCTTAAATAAGAAATATTATTACCTATTGCTTTTTGGAGAAAAGATTTATATTCTGATTTTTCATTTGTTGAGCAATATCTAAATATTTCTTCTGTTATAAATTTTGATTTTGTTTTTAAATAATTAAAAATGCTTTTTAGTTCTTGCTTTTCATTTATATCTTTATCAGAAGATTCGCTTTGGACAAATATTCTGTGAATTTCTGATGAAGCTTCATGCTTTCTAATATAATCAAAGAAATTTGGAAAATCAATTATTTTTCTTGGTTCATTATTTTCTTGTAAAGAAATCTTAATTTCATCTATTGCTTCTATAAATTCTGATAAAACTTTATTTGAAATAGTTCTAAAAAGATTTATAAATTTAGATAAATTTTTGGAATTATAAAAATCAATAAGATTTTTCCCAATTTTTTCAATATATAAATTCGTTATATTAATACAACAATCTTGATTATCTTTTATTTTTGAATTATTTATTTCTTTCAACAATTCTTTTTCATTAACACATAAAATATATGATTTATTATCTCCTATAGTTAATTTCATAGGAATTAATTTTTCATTTTTTTCATTAAATAAAGGAATTTCTTCTATAGTATTTATTATATCAGATTTATTATTAGTCATTGGAAGACCTAAAGCACCTTTTGAATTATCTCCATAGCCAAATAATTTTCTGACATATTCTCCATTTTCATACTTTCTTGCAATAAATAACATATGTGAACGACAAATTGCAACTTCATCAACAATTGTTTTATTATTCTTATATAGCAATTCTTCATTAATTATATTTATTTTATTATCATTTATTCTATCTTCTTCAAAATTTAAAATATTTTTATTGTTTTTTAAATCATTATTTGTATCCAGCAATACTAAAGTTGGAATATTAAAAATTTCTTTATTATTATTAAAAGCTGTTTGTCCCCATATATATAAATCTCCTTCAATTGTAATAGCTGCCGATTGACTATTTCTTGTATATATTTTCTTAAAAGATAAGTTAATTGTATTTTCACACATTGCTAATTGTTTTATTGGTTCACCTCTTGGCTCAGTATTTATTCCACATTGATTATTATCATTATTTCCTTGAGCATATAATTTATTATTTCCATTTCTATCCTCTACTAAGCATATTATATATTTTTCCCCTACTGCACAGTCAACAAATTTTGTACAATTTTGAGGTAAGGGGATATTTTTCCATTTATAATATATTTCTATTTCTTCATCTGATATTTGAAAAGAAGAATTATTTCCTATACCAAATAATTTTCCTTCTTCATTTATTATATAACAATTATAATATCCTATATAAAATGATTTAATTTTTCCAATTCTTTTTTCATTAACTTTATTTTCATCTTTATTATTATTAGGGTTATTATTTTTCTTGTCATATATTTCTAAATTTAATTTTGTTGGATATTTTAATTTTTTATCATTTAATCCAAATATTTTCATTTCATTATTTCCTATACCATATAATTCACCTTTTTCATTAATTAATAAACTTGAATCACAATTTCCTGTAGCAAAATTAAGATAATTATTTTTTTGTGAATTTTCCTCAAAATTATTAATTCTTGTTTCATTAGTAAAAGATGCTCTTGGAGTTGAATTAAATCCTCCTCCTTTATTACATCCACAAGCATAAATTTGATTATCTTTTTCTGATAAAGCTAAACAATAATTATTTCCATAACCTATATTCCAAATATTATTTGGTAATCCTTCACATTTTGTTGGTTTATCATAATATTTTGCTAATTTTCCATTTATACCTAAGGAATGATTAAAGTTATTACCAAAAGCATATAATGATGTAATAATATTATTTAATGGAACTAAATATATTTCTTCAACATTAAATAATTGTTTATAATTGCCTAAGTTTTGTTTTAAATCACTTGAAATAGAAGTATCTATTATATCTTGTAATGAATATGTTTTTGTTTGTTTATTATAAATAAAAATAGCTAATTTATTATAATTTATATTATTTTTATTTAAATCATTAAATGAAAAAGAGCTTAATTTAGTATAATTTGAGTCATTATCATCATTGTTTTTTAAATTTAATTTATTAAAAGTATTCATTTTCATTTTAAATATTTTATTCTCTTTTTCATTTTTTTTATTATTAATAAGATATTCATTAAAACATTCAATTGAATTAGATATATAGGCAATAATTGATAATAATTCTTTATAATCAATTTCTTCATAATGTTTTTCAGTTGATAATATTTTATAAGCCGAATAAAATAAAAATAAATCATTATTACTTTTAAACCAATAATCTATTAAATCATATTGTTTTTCTTTTAAAAATATATAAAAGCAAATATCTAAATACTTTACTCCAAATTGAACTAATAAAGTTTTATCTTTAGGTATTTCACTATTATCATTTGATAAATATTTTTTTACTTCTATTATTTCATCTATAAATTTTATTATTGAACTAATATAATTATTTTTTATAAAACATTTTATTAAAAGCTTTGAATTACACTTATTATTAATAATTGTTTCATAAATTCCATTGGTAATTTCATAAAGGAAATAAGAAATAAATTCATTTTTAAATATTTTATTATTATTTTTTTTAATAATATAATTATTAACATTTATAATAGGAACTTCTCTTAATTTATTTTCTTTATTTGTATTTTTATCAATATTACTTATTGATTTTTCAATAATATCATTAATAATATCATAGAATATATTTATAGAATATTCATTCATTAATAAATCATTACATTCTTTAAAAATATATAATAATTTATCATATTCTTTGCAAATTAATTCTTCATTTATATTTTTGTTTTTAATAAAATGTTTCATTAGATATTGAATCCATTTTTGAATAAATTTGTTTTCCTTATTAAGTGATTTCAAATATTTTTTTAATAAATTTTGTAAATTATTGACTGGATATTTTTTAGAAATATTAAAATAATATTCCTGACATAATGAATCAAAAATTTCTATAATTGTATCAATATTTTTGTTTAAATATTCTTTATTTATTTGATTAGTAATATTTGGTTTACTTAATAATTCATATAGAATCCTATAACATAGTTTAATGTTTTCTAAGCAATATACTTTTTCTAAATCAAAGTTTATTTCAGAATATTTTTTGTCTATATTTTTTTGAAATTCATTTAATTTTTCTTTTTTCTGCTTATCATTTAAATTTACAATACTATTTGAAGTTTGTCCAAATAAAATATCCAAATCTAAATCATCAGATGTATAAAAACTTTCTTGAATTAAATTGATATTGTCTTTTTCCTCTAAGCCTTTTGATTTTTTATTTTTATTTAAATAATAAAGAGGCTTATATATTAATATAATTTCTGACTCTAATATTTTATTATTTTCAATTGAGGGAATATATTCTCCTCCTTTTCCTTCAATAAAAAATTCAATTATTTGTTTATAAAATTCGCTTTTAACTAAATAAATAGGAATAGATATATTTGATAAAAATTTATCAAATTCATTTTCATTTATATTTTCATCTTTTTCAGAAATTATAATTGATTTAATTTTTGATTTATTCGCATTTAAAATATCTAATAATTCTTGATTTGGTGTTAATGTTTTTATTAATAATAATGAATTATCATTTATTTTGAAAATAGAATTTATTGGATGAGACTTATAAAAAGATAGATCAGTCATTTTTATTAATATATTATTATTATCACTATTTATTTCATTAATTGGTTTATTTAATTTATTTAATTTATTTACTAATGTTTTTTTAATTTTATTATTAGATTTATATTCAATGGATAAATCTTTACCTTTTATAATATAATTAAATAAGGAGCTTAATAATAAGGGGCCTTCCATACTTTTTTCATTTTTCTTTTCATTTTCATTTTTTTCTTTTTTATTTTCATTTAATATATTAAAAGATGAATAATCAAATATATTTTGGAATGAATTCATTTCATTAATAAAATATTCAAGAGAACAAAAATCCCATTCATTTTTATTTTTAATAACATTTTCATCATTAATATATTCAAATATATATTTTATTATTTTTTCAGCATTTTCATTTTTTATATAATTCAATAAATTGTATATGAATTTTAATATATAATTAATTCCTCTGTAACTTAATTTATGCTCAAATAATTTCATTATTAAATTATCATATATATATGTTGAATTATTTTCTAGATAATTAGCATAAAAGAAATTATTTTTTTTATTATCTATCAAAGTTATATCTTTGATATTTCTTTTTTCAATAGTATTTATTTTATTTATTTTTCCATCTAATGATTCGTCCATTATGACAAAAATATTTTCAGTATTTTTCTTTTGTTCTACATTATAATCAAAATCATTATAATTAAAATAAGTTATATTATTTTCTGTTAGATAATTATTAAATAAACTTTCCCTATCAAAAAAACATAATAAATTTCCAGATTTTGGCACTTTATTACTTTCCAAATTGCAAAACAATGCATTTTCTTCAAATTCATTTCCATAATCATTTTTTATATTAAATGTTGATTCAATTTGAGATAAATGATTATTAGAAGAAAGTAATAAATTAATATTTAATAAATTTTTTTTATCAATATTAGATTTTTTTAAATCTATTTTATTAAGACAAAATAAGAATATTTTAAAATAATAATATTTTAAAAACTCATTTTCTTCTTCTTTTTTTAATAAATTATTAAATTTAGTTAATAAAAATTCAAAAGGATAGAATTCTTCATTTTTCTCATTATTAACTTCATTATTATTATATTGCATACAACAATCAATTAAACAAGCATTTTTATCTTCATTATTTATATTTTCTAAAATTTGTAAAAATAATTTTAAAACTATTAATTTGGTATTTATATTTTGATTATTATTATCACTATTAAAAATGATATCAAATATTTTTATAATTACTTCTGGATAAGAATCTATTATTAAATTGATTAAATTATTTGAATTAATAATATTTTTATAGAAAAATAGTACAATTTCCTTGTAATATTTATTATTCTTTTTAACAAAAGAAAAATATGAAATTAACAGATATATTATATTCTTATAATCTTTAATATTTGATATATTTCTAGTTATATTAAGAGAATTATCACTTTGTTTTATAATAATACCATTATTTAAATTATCCTTTATTTTCATAAATATTTGACTTGTTATTATTTTGAATATTTCAAATTTTATATTTCTAAAAGTTTCTATATTATAATTATTGATTCTATATATTTTTTCTTGATTTAGTTTAAATATAATATTTTCATTATTATTCTCTATTAATTCATAATTTTTCATATCATCAAAACACTTTATTATTTTAGGTAATATATTAAAATCTCTTCCTTTATATTTCCACAAGAGACTTTGAAATAAGGCTATTTTTGTAGTAATACTTAATTTATCATAATTATTATTGTTTAAAATATATTTATCAATAATTATTTCTATTAAAAGATGAAATTGGCTTTTAATTTGTTCCATTTGTGAAAAATCTGCCCCATATATTGAATCAAATAAAGAAATAGATAATGAATAATTATTGGCTTTTGGATTTTTATTGTATTTATTATTTATTACATATAATATAAATTTTAGATTATCTTCTTCATTTAAATTAAACAATAGATTATTAATAATAAGTAATTCAATAATTTTTATAGTACAATTTATATTTTGTATTTCAGCATATTTAATTATTTCTTTTGGACTAAAGTTTTGATTTTTAATTAAATCAATCAAATTTTGAACTATAGATTTATCGTATTTTAAACTATCATCAACAGAAGGAATTATTATTTTATATATAAAATCTAATTTAGCATTAGTTATATTAATATAATTTTGTGATTGTTCTTCAAATTTTTCATCAACGAAACGACTTTTTTGTTGATTATATACCATTTTCATTTGGCAGCATTCTTCATATATATTACAAAATAATTTATAGTTTTCATTTTTTGATAAATTATTAACATTTTCCATTAAAGAAAAAAGTTTATTATTATAATTGTAATATTTTATTATAATTTGAAAAAGCTTTAAAATCATTTTATTTATTAAATCATTAGATTTTATTGAATTTAATAATTTATTTTTTTTTGAAATATCTGAGTTAAATTGTTCAATTAACTTTGAAAATGATGAATCAGAAAGATTAATATCTTTGTATGATTGTAAAAATAATTTATCTTTTTTATAAAAATTATTTGTTTCATTATTAATTTTCCCAAATAATAAAATAAATTGTTCACTCAATAAATGAATTGGAGATTTATTATTTTTATTTGTTAATATTTCTATGTCTTTTTTTGGATAATCAAATATTTCATATATATCTTTTATTAATTTATCACTTTTGAATATAATATTTTCTTCATTATTTTCATTACTATCTTCATTTTTTTCTCCCTTTTTATCATTTTTATTGTTCTTATCAAATAAACTTAGATTAATATCTATATTATTAGTATTAATATATTGAAAGAATTGAGTAAGATATAATTTACTAAAATTTTTAACTTCTTTTTCTTTGATATAATTTTTAATTTTTTCATCTATATTTTCAAATAAAAATAAAAAATAATGTAAAATAGTTTTTTGGAGTAAATTAATTATTTTATAATTTTCATTATTTCTATTTTTTAAATATAATTTTTCATCTTTAATAGATATCACATTTAAAATAAATTGTTTATTTGATTTATAGTTATTAAATGTGACTTCAATTCCATCTACATTATAATGTATATAATCATAAACTTCATTTAAATCTAATTGTTGTGATTCATTTTCATCTTTTCTAATTAATTTTATATTCATAAAATCGTTAAAATCTAAAACATTTGTGAGATTATTTTTAAAAATAATATTTTTTGTAGAATTAAAATTAATAATATTTGTTATTTTTTCATTTTTTTCATTACCTTCATATTCTATTGTTGAATTTTTGATTTCAATTATATTATCTAAATCAAAACTTTTTTCGATATTTTTATTTATATTTAATTTATCAAAAATTAATAAAAGGTTATATAATGAAGAAATAATTTTCATATCTTTATTAAAAGTATCATTTATAATTAATCTTTGAAGAATTAAATAAAGCATTGAGAAATTTATGCTATAGAAAAAAATTGGTAAACTATTTAGTTTTGTATCAAAACATTTTGGATATAATTTACATATTTGCTCAATATTTTTAGTGATTTTAGTAGTAAGAGAAAAAAGTTTTAGATTTATTTCTTTACTATTTTTTGATTGATTTTTATAATAATTCTCCATTAAAGAAATAGCTTTGTTCATAATACTTTTGTATATTTTATAATTTGAAGATAATAAATACATTTTTAAATCTTCGTCTTTTTTTTCATCTAAAATATCTAATAAGAAATTTTTATCAACTTCAAGTACTAAATTAAATAGTTCAGTATTTTGTTGAGTATTAGCTTGGGTAAATAATAAATCTAATAATAAAAATTTGGTTTTATATATTAATTCATTATTTTTATTAATAATATTTTTAATATCTTGAATTTCTACAATATTCTTAGAGCCCAAATATGAAGAAATATATGTAATTTCCTTTAATACTTTATGTATATACTTTCTTTTTTTATTATCTTTATAATCAATATTAATATCTAAAATATATTGTTTCATAAATTCAATTAATTTATTTATTTGTTCAATATTTAAGCAATCAGTATTATATAAACAACAAATATATTGCTTAATAATATTAATATAATATATTTTGGTTTGAATATTTAGTTCTTTTGATAATATTTGTTCAATTATGAAATTTAAATTATTTATATTAATATTAAAACAAAAATAATAAGGGTTAGTTAATAATATTTTATCAGATTTATTTTCAACTATATCGAAATTTCCATATAAATTAACAAATATTGAATACTCTTTTAATAAACTATTATAAATACTATTATTATTTGAATTATTATCATTAATAAAAATATTATAATTATCATCAAAAGGTAAAAATTGAATTCCTTTACCTATAAAATTATTTATATTAAAATCAGGTAAAGATAAATAAATAGAATTTTGTTCAATTTTTAAAACTAGAAACATATTATCATTATATGATATTTTATATTTAACATTCTCCTGCTGGCATATCCATTTTTTTAATGTATTCATATTTATTATATTTAATATATATTCATTGTTTTTAATTGAAAATTGGGCTAAAAGTAAATCTTCCATATCTTTTTTATTTTCTAATAATATAAAATTATTAAGATTAAAACAGTTATGAAATTTATAGTCACTAATAGATATATATTCTGCATTTGGATCCAATCTAAATTTACTATATTTATAATCATTCATCGAATAATTTTTTTTCAAAATAAAAATTTTATTATTTTCTGAAATTACATAAATATATTTTTGGTCAGAATATAAATAAGAATTAAGACAATCAAAATCATTTAATTTAATTAAATCTTCTTTTAAAAGATTCATAGAAGTTGAATATATTTTATAAAATAAATTAAATTCAAATTTGAGTGGAGCTGAATCATTAGTATTTAACTTTTGATTGACTAAATAACAAATATATATCAAATCATTTTTAATTGATATATTTATATTAAAAATTAAATCATCTTCTCTATTAGATAAATTAATTTTTCCAAAATCAATCATTTCATAAGTGTCTTCAATTGCATATTCTTCTTCTCTTAAATTAATTTTATAAAAATAAAGGTCTTTTGGGTCAGGTGAATTACTGAATATAAATAATTCTTCTTTATTATTAACAATCCAAAGTTCATCATCTGCTATACAATTTTTTTCTTTAGTTTCATATCCTTTTGAAAGATTAAAATTTTTTAAATCTTTTATATTAATTTTTTTATTTATGCTCATATCCTTAATAATTTTTTTTAAATCAATTGATTCATCTGAAATCATTTTGACGTTTTTATCAAAATTTAATTGTTTAGGGATATTTTTATATTTAGTAAGTAATTGAATTAATTTAAAAAATAATCTATTTGATTTTATATAATTTAGCATATCTATAAAAGCTCCAATAAATTTACCCATTATTTCCTCATCTTTACTAAATTTTTTTTCAATTAATCCTAATAAAAAAATTAGATTATTTTCTAATAATATATATAATTCATATCCTAAATCTTTTATTTCTATTTTTTCTTTTTGTAAATCAGAAATAATTTCATTTAAACTATTTGATAAATTATCAATATCTTTTTCAATCAAAAATATTTTGATGACTTTTTGAATATTTTTTAAAATATTATTTATCTCATCCAATTTATCCTTATCTTTGCTATAATAAGATTGATTTTCTACATCTTTGAAAGAATATTTCCATTCATTAAAATTTTTAGATTTTTCTATATTTTCAATTTTTACTTCATCATTATTAAATATATCTTTTAATTCGTTTTGCCTTTGTAAAAATGTTTTTATAGATAAATCATTATAAAATTCTAAATCACTATCTTTATAAATATATTCACCTTTATTTTTATCTAATTTAGAAAGAATTTCCACAGGAGTGCAATAATATAGCATATCTTCTTTTACTTTATTTAGATTTAATTCTTTGAATTTGGAAAGACTTGTTATATCTTCATCTATTTTATTTTCTCCTTCATCAAGTATATGGCTTAATGGTATTAAATTAGTTAAGAAATTTGATTCTAATAATTCATTAAGAGAACTCGAATTAAGTTGATTATCTTTCTCATAAAGATAATTTGGATTATTGAAAAGGTTACTCAGATCAAATATTGTATCATCTTGCATTTTAAATATAAAATAATGATAATTTTTAGTTAAATATTATTTAATTAATTGTTTTTTAAATTGATATAAATAATTATAAGAATTTTAAATTTATATTAATTAAATTTAATTTATATATAGTTTTTACTTGGGGATTGGGGATTGGTGATT
>Ga0247609_10006245_pt1 | contig 11508 bp, 9 predicted proteins | sample 172DNAGHGlowgp2_FD_193487 | JGI IMG/M metagenome (GOLD analysis project Ga0247609, IMG submission 193487) | Sheep rumen microbial communities from Palmerston North, Manawatu-Wanganui, New Zealand - 1728 DNA GHGlow gp2 | ecosystem: Host-associated > Mammals > Digestive system > Stomach > Rumen ... | reverse complement strand
AAAAGCCGCCGACTTAGGAAATAATTCAGCTAAGGCGGAACTTGCTATGCGACATCAATTATAAAAATGACTTTAATGAATATTATACAATCCCAATTTTGGAGGTTAAACATCATGACTGAAGAGAAAACCAAATTAACAATTACCCAAGAAGACGACAATCGATTTCTCATTCAAGGCGACGAAGGGGAAGTTAAAAAGATTTCTATGCTTATCGCCGAACACTTTTTAAAAGAAGACAAGCTCACCGAAGAGCAACTCGAAACGATTGTCGATATCGCGGAAAGACTCTGGAACTGCGGAAAAGGTTCGCCTGAGCACTTAAAGGCGGCTGAACACTTTCTCGAAGCGATCGAAAAATATTCGTATCCGCGTGCGCTGAACGTGTTGGCGTGGATTCAAAAAAATCCGCTTATCTCCGAGTCAATCGAGCAAAGAGCAGCGGCAGTCGGCGACCCACCTACTATCGATAACTTTGTAGAAGAGTACACAGCTCAAGCGGCTTATTGGCGCAAAAGAATCAACGAAGCGGAAGAAAATCCTTTTGACGGCGCGGCTCCAACCACCGAAGAAATTTTGGATTCTAATCGTCTGCGTTTCTTCAACATTTATAAACGGGCGTTTGATGGTGACCTTGAGGCAATGAAAATTTGCCTTGAGTTTTGCGAGGCAGAACTGAACTACTGGAATAACCGTTACTAATTTTCGTAAACGCTAAGTGAAATGCCGCTGAGAGCCCCCAGAATCGCCTACAATGCATTTTTGGTGGCTCTCACGTATTTTCCACAGAAGAATAATAGGAGGCATTGTTTTGGAGAACGGAAAACTTTTCATCAATAACGCAGAAGAAATTATTCCGCCCATTAATGATTCAAATTTCAAGCGAATCATAGCTATAGGTGACGTTCATGCTGCCTTTGATAAATTGATAGCACTATGGAAAAAATTAGACGTTACAGAAGAAGATTTAGTCATTTTCTTGGGCGATTATCTCTATGGAATGCGCGACAAAAATATCGAAACGCTACAATGGCTCATTGAGCATAAGAAACAGAAAAATATAATATTTTTGCGTGGCAACGTCGACGATACTTATCTTCACGGTCTCTTCGATTTAAACGGAAACTTTTTTAACAGCCTTAACAGCAGGTTTGTTTTGGGAATAAAAGCCGCCGCTGTTAAGAAACCTAGTTTCCCGAACAAAATTTTTGACTTCCTGAAAAATCTGCCGCTATCCTATCAAATCACGGTTGGCGGAAAAAAATATTTCTTTTGCCACGCCGGAATAGAAATTAATACTCCGCTTGAGGCTCAGACAAAAACTTATCTGATTAACCACCCTAAGCTCAAAACTTTTTATCGGGATTACTCAGGCGACGCCGTTATAGTCGTCGGGCACAAGAGGCCGAAAAAGATTTTTGAAAAACTACCGCAGTTGTTCACGGATTATACAGAAAAGCTCGATTTTACAAAGCCGCTAAAAGTTCCAACTAAAAATATTTTGATGTTAGACACTTATGCTAAGAGAGACGGTGGTAAACTTTCTTGCGTTGACCTTTTAAGCGGAGAAATTTGGCAAAGTGATTGTTGAATAGCTTGACAAATGAAAATTTCTTTGGTAAATTTATCATAGTTCATTGTAAACCACAGTTAAACAAGTGCAAAGAATGATGAATTCATTGAAAATTGAAAGGATGATAAGTTATTCGTTACACGGTAAAAACTTGAAATTACGGTTGACTTTGTGCAAGGGGACGATGAATTGTCTGCTAGAGATTGATTCGGTTATTGTCCGTCTTGATTGATGAAAAGTTCTTATCCACTTAGGAGGCCGCAATGAGTGAAATGAACAAAACTTGAAGAGCCAACGGTTAATACCGCTGGCTCTTGCCCTTTCTAGGGTTAAATTATTTCTTTCATTTCTTTTAAAGGGTCACTTGATCCGTTGTCACTAAAAAAAATTCGTCCCCATTTGTCGTCACTGACGTTTTCGATTAAGCGGAAATGCTTTGCCCATTCGGGATTAAGCTTTACTTTTATTAGAATTAGCCCATTTTTATTTTTCTGCTTTTTATTTTCCGATTCGATTTTGATAGTCTCAAAAAGTTTTTCATTCGTCTCGGCGAGTATATAAATTTCGCGTTTAGCGCAGTCGGGTTTCTTTCCCGCAAGCCAATTCATCATATTGGCGTTATTGGTCACAATGAATTCTTGATTACTGTTCCGACGTTGCATGAGATATTCGGCAGTCATCTTCAAAATTATATCTTTATCTTTCGCCGATAATTTTTTGCCGTCAACTTTGAGGATTTTTTTCGTCTTGAAAAGTTCTTCATTGCAGGCGAGATAATAGCAACGAAGTTTTCCTGCTAGGCGTGCGTTAGCAATAACTTTATCATAAGTTATCGCGTGAAAAGGATTTTCGCCTTTAGCGTTAAAGTCTCCGAAAATTTTCTTGGAAAAAGTTATATTTTTTTTTGAAAGTTTGTCGAGTACTTCCCATAAATTTTTAATTTTCTTCATGTCGTCATTAATAAGCTTAAAATTTTCCAGTGCTGCTAAGGCTTTTTTAATATCAAAATCGCGGTCGTTGAGAAATTTTTCGATTAAAATTTTGAAATCGGGCGGAAGGTCTTCGTATTTAAGGCAATCCAACGCAGTCTCAAATGAAAAAATGCGCTTTATATAATTGCTCAACCACCCGTCGAAGTGTTCGGGCAAAGGCGTTTTAGCCTTATGTTTGAAACCGCACCATGCTTTTAAAATTTCTCGCAATTCGTCTTCGTTAAAGCCAACTGGCGTATCGAAAATGAAATGCCGCGTTATTATCGTCATCATTCGTTCAAGACCGCTGAAACCGTTTTTTACATTATAGTATTTCAACCGACGATTTTTGCTTGCGAGCAATTCTTCCGGCGGAAGCGTGTATTGTTCATATTCTCCAATTTCATTAAGCAAACTAAAAAGTCCTCCTTTCAGAAAAAACAATTACTAATCTTGCGTTTTTGGGCTAAAAATATGAGATAAAATTTCTTGTTCGTCAAAAACATTCCAAAAGAAATTTCGACTTGAATCATTACTTTTCTGCGCCCAATAATATTTTAAGGCTTCGGACATATCACCACTAAAAATTTTTAGTAAGTGTTTACGGCAAATTTTTATAAGTTGAGCGTTCCAAATGCGCTTACTTTTTTTTTCTTTTATAAGCTTCGAGTACGTTTTGTGAAATTCCTCGCGGTACGGATTCTGATTGAAGTCAACATAATAATTATCATCTGATTCGAGCGTATCAAAAAAATCATTTTCCAAGTCTAAATCTTTCAAAACGAAATAGAAAAGTTCAAAGCCATTACAACGGAAATTATACAGAAATTCAAAGGAGGACGGCAATTTTTCATCATCAGACAGATTTAGGCCGAGAATTTTTGCGGCAACACGCGGGCGATCTTCTTCGCAAGTAAAATGCCATTTTTGCTCTTTGAGAAGCTCAATCGCCTCTTTTGCCCTTGAATCTGTTTTTAGGATGGCGGACAGTTCAGCGTTAAGCTGCGTCCACGCCGTTATAATTTCAATGCCACATGGTAATTTTTGATAACGGTAGTCATTGTACTGAAGTTTAAGAATATTGACGATATATCCGCTAAATTTCTTTTTGGACTTGGATTTTTGACTTTTATTGTTCAGTCTCAAAATATCAAGATAAGCTTTAATCAAATTTGTAAGTTTGTCGCTTAATGCTTTATCGAGAGTTTTACGCCAGCCGGAAGTTTCAAAGTCAAAGTACTGCGAAATTTTTTGCTCGCGACCTAATTTAGATTCCGAATCTGATAATTTTTCAGAAGTAGATTTAAGATAACTAAGATAAAATTTGGGTAGGCGTTCAAGAATTGAACTACCCTCTTCAATCGAAACCTTTAACTTAGGCTTATTGTCACATTTTGAGAAGTACAAAAGCAGAAGATTTTTTTCGCTTTTAACAATCGGCGAGTAGTGCCCTTGAAGAATTTGTTTAATAATTTTCTTCGATTCAAGGAAAGTATTTTTTCCGCAATCTTTCACAAGGTTTTTAATTTCCTTGATGTTTTCCGCAGGGTGCTTGCCATTTTTCGCCGCGTCTATTTCTAAGCCGACAATTATTGTACATTTTGCGCAAGCGTCTTTATATTTTTCCTCGATAGTTTCGGAGAAATATTCTTTATCGGACAATGTGACAGCCCAATTAGAAATAAGTCCGATTTTATTCGCGAAAGTATCAACAATTACCTGCAAAGGAATATTATCACTGAGAGAACCTCGCCTAGATTTTACGTCGGGAATTTCAATCAAAGGCAAATCTTTTTTTATTTTGCCTTCTTCTACAGCTTTCACAATGCGCTTGTCTGGAATGATTTTTACAAGGTCGCCGTCAAAATCTGCGCCGCCCAAAGCCATTGCCGCCGTTGATTTTGCCGACACCATGACGACGCCTTTGAGATGAGAAAAATATTTTTCATGCAAAGATTTACGCTTAACATAGGCTCGCAAAAGCACTTGCTCATTTCTGGAAAGATGCGGATTGCGCAAGAAGACATATTTTTTATCTGGCATGATTGAAAGTTTGTCGTCCGGCATAAAAAATCGGTCTCGATAAAGGCATTCCTCTTTCAAAGAATTTTTGGTCGTATCGTCAAGCTGAACACCTTCTACATTTTCAAGAATTTTAATCAATAATTCCAGCAGGTCGCAAGATAAAAATCGTTGTTCGCCTTCGACTTCTAAACGCCCTAAGCCCAAATTGCATTCATAACTTTTTTTCAATCCTTCATAGATACGTTTAACTTTAGGGTCTTTAAAGAAGGCGGGATTTTTCGCCAGAGCTTTCAAACAAGTTGTTCGATTTACGGAGGAACGACAGATGATTTGGTCGAATTCGGAATCATCATACGTTTCGTCAATAAAATCTTGAACACTGGAAAGAACGGAAAAATTTGTAGAAAACTTTTCAGCTAAGGAATCAATTAATGCATGATGATCGGCAATCAGCGAATTTAAATCTTCGTCTGACAAATCGAGAGTGCTTAGAAATTGATAATTCAATCTGACACGTCCCGGATTGAATAGCCGCGCTTCAGTATTAATAACGTAAAGGGCGTGATTATACTCGGCAAATTTCGTGAAAAAGTATTTCATCGGGTCAGGCGAGTAGTCCTTTATCAAGTCTATACATTTGAACATGCTTTCAGTAAAAATGATTTTCGCTTTGCGAAGGTCGCGAATTATGCCGAAAACATCTTTGATAAGCCATTCGCTACTTTCAACAGGAAGATATTCCGCGAAAAATTTATTAAAGTCTACCTCGTGCAAAACGCCCTTTGTAAAAGGCATTCTGATTTGGAAAGAATGAGAAGACTTCGGATAATCGCAGTTTCTCTGAAGAAAATTACTGATATATTCAGCAAAGTCAGGAGATATTAAGCCTTCGCCTTCAAAAAGTTTAGATGATAAAGTTTTTTCTTTGAGAGTGTATTCATAAACGTTTGCTTTTTCAGAGGCAGTAAAGACTTTGATTTTGGGTAAAATTGCTCGGTAATCGGGCAGAATGATGACAGTTTTTTCGTTCAGAGAAAAATTTTTTGATTTGATATTAATACGAGAAGCCGCGCTGAGATAAAGACCGCGATAAGCATAAAATTTACTAGGTACAAATGTCTTGCCGACAAAATTTATATCTAGCATAAGATGTTTATCAAGAATATCTTTAACTTGCGAATCTATAAAAGATATTTGGCAATTCCTAGCCATAGAACTGCTTTTATCGAAGGGAACAAATCGCTTAAAATTTTCTCCGTCGAAGCTTAGGAACAAACCATCTTTAAAAAGTAATTGCATGCGATAAGGCAAATTTTCTTCTTTTAAGAGGTCAGCTTTATTTGGGATATCTGCAGGCAATTTAGCAGAAGACCAAATTTTTTCATACTTATTGGAGAAAATTTCCTTGAAGTCAACGAATAGGAGCGTTGAGCGTATAAAATTTTCGTCGATTTCTAGCTTTGAATTTGCCTTCAAAATTTTACGTATCTGGAAAAAAAGTGCATTATCAGCAAAAGTATCTTCTGATAAAATTATATCGAATCCTTCAATGTTTTTATCGGAAAGGTCGTATTTAAACTCAACTGTATAGTTTTCATAGCTGTCTTTTTTGATATCGTGTTTACTCAGATTGCAAAGAATTTTTCTTGCGTCGAGATTAATCAAGTTCCAATTCATTTTAATGATTCTCCCTTTTCAATTCGTATAGTATAAGCTCCTCTAATTTAGAATTATATCATAAAATCTTGATTGCGGTAGACAAAAACAAAAAATTTTATAATAAAAAAACCGCCCGATTGATCAAGCGGATTTTATCATATAACATATTAAATGATTTTTACTTTTTATTTTCTGCTAAAAATTGAGTCAAAGTTTTTCCGCCGACGCCCCAGTTATCAAGGTCGTTTTCTTTGACGAGTACATAGAAAAATTTTTCGTCCACGCCGAGAATTGAACTAGCAGTCTTGGTAAGTTCCGCGATAAGTTTTTCCTTTTGCTCCTTCGTCGGGTGAACCGCATCGATTGAAATTAATGGCATAAAAAATTCTCCTTTCAAGCTAAAGATTTAACAATAGCTTCGCCGACGCCAGCTGCCGACGCCGGATTTTGTCATGTAATAAGTCGTCCGTCTTCGACGACGTGATTTGACCAATTCGCCGCCGCATGATGAATTGCTCCATGCTCTTTGAGTTTGCTTTCCAACAGGAACGGCACAATATTTGTTGCCTGAACTGCTTCTTCTTCGCCATTGGTGAATGACGTTAAATTTTTGCCGTCGACAAGAAATTTCCCGTCGCGCCTTTGACATTATTACTTGTCACGACGCACAAAATTTTTTTCATATGCAACATCTCCTACTAAAATTTTTCCGACAAAGGAATTTTTGTCGGTTGATAGTCGATCGTTTGCTTGATTTGAATTAGCGGTTCAACTTGCTGACGATAATTTTTGTACGCGCTCGATGAAAAATATTTCTGCGCGGCATTTTCGTCGCTGAAAATTATCATTGTGTGCAAAAAGTTCGGGCGTGGTTGCTCGGCAGTGACGAACGCTCCCATAACGCCAACTTCCTCGCGAACTGCGCGTATTGCCTCATCTGAAATTATCTGCTGAAATTTGGCAAGGTTAGCGGGCGCGATTTCAAAACGGCAAGTTTGAACGACCGTTCCGACGCCGTTATTTTTTTGCTCCAGAACTATTCCGTTGACGGGCAAAAGTTTCAAGCCGGCGAGAATCGGCAAGCGTTCAGCGCGATATTGCTGGAAAGCTTCGCTGGTGCTATGAATTCTATAAGCCTCGTCGCTCTCGTAAATTTCTAGAAGTCTCATTAAATTCGGATTGTCGCGCTCAATCGCGCCATAAAGCGCATAAGTTCCTGATTCCTTCGCAGTTGTCGGAGCCAATACCCTTGCGCCAATTTCAATCATTTGTGACATTGTGCCTGCAGTTGATTCAACGACTGCCCATTGCACACGCGGCATATTTCCTTCGGGCGTGCGGATTGATTTTGCGCAAGCCGTCGAAGTCAGCATAAGAATCACCCCAAATATTATCAAAAAAGTTTTTTTCATCGCTTCAACCTCCAAGCAGTGTCTTCGCGTTGTCGGTGTAAATTTTTTCTGTCCAAGCGCGGCGCAAAATTTCTTCGTCGAAAATTTTCTTTTTGCGCAAGATAACCTGCGCGGGCACATAAGGATAATCCGTGCCAAAAACTATTTTATCGAGGCTTGTAATTTTCAAAAGCATATCAAGTTGTTCAGGCATTGGGTCGCCCGCCGTGTCGAAGAATAATTTTTCTAAACTCGCCGAAAAATTCACTGGCTCCATTAAGTTCATCGACGCAAGCATTTGGAACATTGCGCCCGCTCGTTGTTTCATGTATGGCAAAAATGAACCGCAATGCGGAACTATAAATTTTATGTTTGGAAATTTTTCAAGTGTGCCATTTGCCAAAAGATTTAAAAAGGCGCATTGTTAGTTCAACAAAATTATTCATGAAATTACAGCAGTTTACAAGCAATCATGAATATAAATCCAAAGTTGAATTATGTAATTTAATTTGATATTATTCTTATAAAAGAAATGATGAGAGAAAAGGATGATGAACATTTGAATAAGAAAGACATTATGTCTTATGAAACTGTAGCTCTGAATGAGGAGGAAGGGGCTGTTGTCATTTTAGATCAGACAAAACTACCTAACGAAGTAAAGTTTCTTCATCTGAAGGAGCAAAAAGAAATGTGGCAGGCCATATATTTGCTACAAGTGCGCGGTGCGCCAGCTATCGGCGTGTTCGCGGCTTTTGCTCTGTATCTGTTAGCAAAGAATATTAAAGCGGATACTTGGGAAGACTTCTATAAGCCTTTACATGAAGCTAAAAAATATCTGAATTCTTCCAGACCCACTGCAGTAAATCTTTCTTGGGCACTGAATCGAATGGAGCAACTAGCTGTTGGCAACAGAAACAAATCAATTCCAGAAATCAAAGCGTTGCTACTGAAGGAAAGTAAAAAAATAAAAGCAGAGGATGTTTGGATGTGCCGTCAAATTGGCGAGAATGGTTTAACACTTCTCAAGGACGGAGACGGAATCCTGACTCACTGCAACGCCGGTCAGCTGGCAACCTCAAAATATGGCACTGCGCTGGCTCCGATACATTTAGGCTTAGAGCGAGGAATGAACTTTCGCGTTTTCTGCGATGAAACTCGTCCGCTTCTGCAGGGTGCCAGGTTGTCAGCTTTTGAACTGATAGCTGACGGCGTCGATACTACTATAATATGTGACAATATGGCCTCTCAAGTAATGAAAAACGGCTGGGTAAATGTGGTGTTCGTCGGTTGCGATAGGGTTGTTGCCAACGGAGATGTTTGCAACAAAATCGGCACTTCCGGCGTAGCGATTTTGGCAAAATATTATGGTATTCCCTTTTATGTATTAGGACCAACTTCCACTATTGATATGAGCATTGAAAAGGGAGAAGATATTATTATTGAACAGCGACCGCCGGAAGAAATTACAGATATGTGGTACAAACAGCGCATGGCACCTCATGACGTTAAGGTCTATAATCCCGCCTTTGACTTTGTAGATCACGAGTTGATAACCGGAATTGTGACGGAATATGGAATCGCCCGACCACCTTACATTGAAAGTCTCAAGGGAATTTTTCATAAAAAAGTAGAAACATAAGTTTTCAAACCTTATCTATAAGATTACTGGGATTGACAACGCCAGACGGAACGCCACCAGAAGTTATCCCCATCTTTTTTCTAATTTGAATCAGCTCGTTTACTTGATCGCAGGAAAGAACATTTGCCTTTCCGATAATATTAGTACTGTACATGGTAATCATGGCATAATGTTCAGTGGATTCCAGCCGATACCAAGCTTCTATTAGAGAAGTTCCCCAAGTAACTACACCATGATTCGCCAGCAATAAGGCATTGTAATCCCGAATATATGGTGCAATAGAATCGGGTAGTTGCTCGGAGCCTGGTTTTTCATAATGAACGCAAGGAACAATTCCCAAGTTTACTATTGCTTCGGGGTAAATTGCTTTATTCAAAGCCATTCCGGCAATAGCAAAAGAAGTGGCAATGGGCGGATGCGCATGGCAAACTGCCATAACGTCTTTTCTTTCATTATAAATTCGCAGATGCATTTTTACTTCGCTGGAAGGAGCGCGTTCCCCTTGATTTATAATTGTTCCGTCCAGACGCATTTTAACCATCTCATCTTCAGACATGAAACCTTTGGAAACTCCGGTAGGCGTTGCCCAAATTGTTTTGTCGTCAACCTTACAAGAAATGTTTCCGTCATTGGCGGCTACAAAATTCTTTATGTACATGCGCCGCCCGATTTCCACGATCATTTTTTTTGCTTCCGCATCTGTGGGATATTGACTGATTTTGCTCATAAATTATCTCCATTTCTCGTTTTATATTATTGGCAATATCAAGACTTGTATCGTAATTGCCACACATCTCCAAGCCGACATTAACACAAATTATCAGACAAGTCAAAAGGTATCTCATCGCCAAATACAGGCAGTCGACACTTGACTTTGTAAATATCTAAAGATATATTTGTGACTGTGGAAGACTACAACGAAAGTGTACTTACTACTAGCTTAACCTGACCAATCGGTTAGCTGCTGGAGGCATAAAAAAAGCAAGCGGAGACCTTCGGAAACTTAAACTACAATCTTCTCATGAATCTCTTACAAGAAGTTCAATTATGGCGTTGACAGTTTAAACTTACTGTATTATATTTTATATGATGATAAATCACGTTTATAAATTTAAGGAGCGTGAGACAAAAACTTTTCGCAATGAAACACACAAGAATTTATAGGAGGAAAAATTTATGAGCAATGCAGAACTTGACCTTCAGGCTCTGATAAAAAAAGCCGAAGCGCAAGAAAATTTCCCAGAAGTCCCGCTTGACGAATTCACACCGCCCACCTACGAAGAGTGGAAGCAAGCTTGTATCGAACTGTTGAAGGGCGCACCTTTCGAGAAAAAACTTTTCACCAAAACTTACGAGGGCATTACGTTTAGCCCAATGTATTTCCACGCGGACACCGAGCCGATTCAGCCCGCAAAATCTTTTCCAGGCATGGGAGATTATCTGCGCGGCGTGACGGCTAATGGTTATGTCAATGCGCCGTGGGGAATCGCGCAGGCTTGCGACGAAACTCTTCCCGAAGAAAATAACGAACTGCTCAAGCACGAAATCGAAAAGGGTAGCACAATTTATAACGTTAAAGTAGACTGCGCAACCCGCAAGGGCAAAGACGCCCGCCAATGCGAACATATCGGCAAAGGCGGTTGCAGTCTTACGACCCTTGCCGACGTTGAAACTTTGCTTAAAGGGCTTAAACTCGACCAATACCCGCTGTACGTCTACGCGGGCGAAAGTGCATTGCCTTTGCTTGCGCTGATTATTGCGGCTGTCAAGAAAAATGGCGGCGACGTTGCAAAACTGCGCGGCGTTATCGGCGCAAATCCTATCGCTGAATATGTCGGCAACGGCACGCTCAATCAATCGCTTGATAAACTTTTTGACGAAGCGGCGAAGGCGGCGAAATGGGCTGTCAAAAATTCCCCCGAAGTCAAAACCGTTTTTGTTAAGAGCGACGTTTTCAGCGATGGCGGCGCAAATGACGTTCAGGAAGTCGCTTACACAGTGGCGGCGGGCGTCGCATATCTTCGCGCACTTATGGAACGCGGCTTGACCATTGACGAGGCGGCAAGTCAAATTATGTTCGGCTTTTCAATGGGCGCGAATTTCTTCATGCAAATTGCTAAACTCCGCGCAGTTCGTCCGATTTGGGCGCAGATTGTCAAGGCGTTTGGCGGCAATGAAGAATCGCAAAAAATGCACATTCACGGACGCCCCGCGAAATTCTTCAAGACCGTTTATGACCCATATGTCAAC
>Ga0247609_10006243_pt1 | contig 11509 bp, 7 predicted proteins | sample 172DNAGHGlowgp2_FD_193487 | JGI IMG/M metagenome (GOLD analysis project Ga0247609, IMG submission 193487) | Sheep rumen microbial communities from Palmerston North, Manawatu-Wanganui, New Zealand - 1728 DNA GHGlow gp2 | ecosystem: Host-associated > Mammals > Digestive system > Stomach > Rumen ... | reverse complement strand
AACTTTTTGCGAGATTGGGATAAAAAATTTTTGGTCGCTCAATCATGACGACGGGCAGATTTAAAATTTTTGCCGCCTCCAGCTTTGTATCCGCGCCGCCGATTTGCCCGCTGTTTTTTGTCACGATAACTTCCGCGCTCGCGTGCTTGAAAAGTTCGACGTTAAGTTCAGTTGAGAAAGGTCCTTGTATCGCCACGATTTGTTTAGGCGACAAGCCTAAAGCTTCGCACTGCGCTAAAACTTCAGCAGTCGGTAAAATCCTTGCGGTCAAGTTGCAACCTTTGAACAAGTCGACAAAAATTTTTAAGCTCCTGCTACCGGTCGTAAGATAAATATTTTTTCCCAGCTCCGCCGCCTTGAGTGCCGCCGCCTCGTAGCTTTCGACGGGAAAAATTTTTTCGTAGTCAAAATCAATCGTCGCTCGTTCGTAGCGTAGATAAATAACCTGCGCGGCTTGCGCGGCAGAAATTGCGTTGGCGGAAATATTTTTGGCGTAGGGGTGACTGGCGTCGACAAGAAATTTAAAATTGTCCTCGCGGAGAATTTTTTCCAGCTCGTCCTTGTTGAGCGGCTTATCGTTGATTTTAATTCCCGCGCAGGTTTGAAGAAGTTTCTTGCCGTAATCGCTGACGACTGACGCCGTCACGTCAAAATTTTTTTGCGATAGAATTTCTGCGAGTTCGCGCCCGTCTTGCGTGCCCGCGATTAGAAAAATTTTAGTATTCATGCCGCCGATTGTAATTCAGCAGAATAATTTTTTCAAGCGTCGATTTTTTTTTGCGCGAATACCTGCTATAATCGGCGCGAACAAAATTTTATGGAGGACAAGATGAAAATTTTAGCACGTCAACTTACTCTTGATTTATACAACTGCGAAACAAATCGCTTGGGCAATGTCGACGAGATAAAAGACACGCTCAAAAGTGTTATCGGGAGCGAACCGCGCCTTGTTTCCGAAGTTATCGACGCGGGGCATTGTTCAATCATCGGCGCGTTTCCCGAAGGGCATATTGCTTTGCACGTCTACAAAGAATTGCGCTATGTTGCTGTCGATATTTTTACTTGCACGGAATCGGACAAGCCAGAAGAACTTGCCAAAACCTTAAGACAATTCTTTCACCCCGATAAAATAAAATCTACCTTTTTAAAGCGCGGCGACTTCGGACTTGAGCGTGAGATAAAACCTAAAATAAAAGTGCGACTCGCTCCGTTGCGTCGAGTGAAAAACGCGGGCGCAAAAGTAGTAAAAAAATTGGTGCGGAGGGATAAAGAATGACTTTCACTGAAGCGGCGGAACTTTATCGCAGCGTTGGTAAATCTAAAAAATGTACTTTTATTTTCTGTGCGGATCACGGCGTCGCCAAAGAAAACGTCAGTGCTTATCCGCAAAAGACTACAGCCGATATGGTTAAAAATTATCTGATTGACGCCGGAGCCGCCGCCAATGTCTTTGCGAAGTTTGCTTACTCTGAACTTTATGTCGTCGATGTTGGGGTTGACGCTGATATTTCACATTTGCCAGGACTGGTTGATAGAAAAATTGCACGCGGCACAAAAAATATCGCTGAAGGTCCCGCAATGACTGTTGATGAGGCAATGGAATCTGTGCGCGTCGGCAAAAAGTTGGCTGAAGAGGCAATCGCGTCGGGCTGTAACTGTTTCCTTATCGGCGAAATGGGAATTGGAAATACGACGGTCGCCGCCGCCATGACTGCCGCTTTTCTAAACTTGTCGCCTAAAGAAGTTACAGGGCGCGGCTCGAATATTGACGATAAAAAATTTAAGCATAAGCTAGAAATTGTTTGGCAAGCTCTGCAGACTAACGGACCCAATAGAAAAATTTTGCTTGACGTGTTGACGAAGGTCGGCGGCTTTGAATTCGGAGCGATGGCGGGCGTGATTATCGCGGCTTATCATCATAATTGCGTTGTCATGCTTGACGGCTTCAACTCGTCAGTTGCCGCGCTTGTCGCCGAAGATATTTTGCCGCGCTCAAAAGAATGTCTAATCGCCTCTCATGTCGGGCGCGAAGTCGGACACAGAGCAATTTTAAATCATTTGGGACTTAAGCCGATTTTCAATCTCGATTTAGCGTTGGGCGAGGCGGTCGGCGCGTCAATCGCCGCAAGGATTTTGGATAATCTGGTTTATATTTTCGTTTGCGGTCCCGACGCCGATTTCGACGGCGAACTTGAGACGGAAAAGGACGAGGCGTTAGAAACTCTAAAAAAGCAACTTGGAATTGACGGTTTAGACGGTCTCAATTCTATTGAAGATATTCAAGAGCTTTTCGGAGACGAGGTGCAGATTGAAGAAATTCCGCTGGACTTCCACGTTAGCGAACACCGCATGGAAAGTATTGAGTTACCGTTCAGCACGCAGACTTTGAATATTCCGCGCAATTATCCGATAGCCGCTCGCGTCATGGGCGATGACAATGACGAACTCATTGCCGCGACAGACAGGACTTTTAATTTTTATCTGCAAACAATGCCGCGCCTCCACGATAGACCGATGAATAATTGCCGCGAAATTTTGGACAGCTTGACAAAACCTAAAGGCAGTCTCGGTTATCTGGAAGAAATTGCGGTTCAAGTTGCGGGCATTGCTAACGAAGACCAACCGACAAATAAACTTCGACACGCCGCGCTTGCCTTTACCAATTTTGAAAATTGCCCCGCGCTTACCGATCCGAATTACAATCCGAAGGCTAAAGGCGTTCGCCGCGATTTATCTATGGAATTCAGCGCGACGGCTCGTACTTTTGGCATGAAAATTTTTTTGGGCGTCGTCAATCCCGAAGAAAATCTTAACGTCGCGTTCAATTTTGGGCGCAACCTTGCCGAAGAAATTTCTTTTGACACGCCGATTATCGCGCTGACTGATTTAAGTCATCTTTTGATTGATAGGCTTGCCAATACATTTTCTGACGCGCTGTTGACGGCTGACGGCAAGTTGAAATATCCGCCTGAAGAATTTTTGCAACACGTCCCAAAAAATTATCAGTGCATGACGAGTTCGATAATCGGCGCGATTGTGGCGGCGGCGCATAACTCAACGCTAATCGTCGTCGACACCGGCGCGATTGACATTATAACCCGCTACCTTGAAAAAATTTGTCCGGCGGTGCGTCCGTTTATCCTGCATTCGGCTCAGCTTATCGAATACAAAGCTAAGGAAGGCAACCCACTTGGCTTTGACGGCGAGGCTGCTTGTATGGGCGTTGAGATTGTCGAGGCGGCTTTGGTCGCGCTCAACGAAATGAAAACTTTTGAGGACACGGGCGTTGAAAAGGCAATTCGTAATTAGTAATGAAAATTTTAAACTTAATTGAACAGAGAATAGAAAGTTTTGGCGCGGAAAAAATTTTTATCGCGCTGTTTTTGTTTTTCGGCTTAATGATTTGCCTTATGCGCCCGCCTTATCGTTTAATGGATGAGCCAGTTCATTTTGCTCGCGCTTGGCAAATTTCGGAGGGAATTTTTATAAGCCCGCTTGCCGCGCAGGACGAAGTTTTAAAAACTTTGACGGGCAACAATCAAAAAAGTTTTGGCTGGAAAAATCTTTCTTCCGCCGCGTCAACGGAAAAAATGTATACGGCAAGCCTTCCCGTTTCGCTCGTGCCCGATAAATTTATTTTTGACGTAATGGACGATTCGTGTGCCGTGAAATTTTCATTCGACGAGCTGAAAAAATTTTTAACAATGCCGCTGAACGTCGACGAACGCGAACTGGGCTTGATACCGAACACGGGCGTTTATTCGCCGCTGGCATATTTTCCGCAAGCAGTTGCCGCGCTAATCGGACGAAATTTAAATTTGGGCGCGGGCATGATTTATTACTTGATGAACTTTAGCGGCTTAATCTTCGTGGCAATGTGCGTCTTTCTATCGATGAAACTTTTGCCCGAAATGAAGACGCTAATTTTTTTGTTGGCGATGTTGCCGATGTTTTTAATCGAGGCGGCGTCGACTTCAATTGACGCGCTGACTTACGGCGTATGTTTTTTGGCGACGGCGTGGCTTTTATCGTTGAGGAATTCGATAGAAAAATTTTCCCGCGCAGAAATTTTCGGGCTGATAATTTTATCGATAATGCTAGCGTGTTCAAAGTCGGTTTACGGAACGATTTTATTGCTTTACTTTTTAATCCCGCGTGAACGTTGCAAAAAGTTTTGGTTATTCGGCGCGGCAATTTTACTTTTGAATTTATTAACGTCGCTGATTTGGCTGGAGTTATCGGTCGGCATGACGGGCGCAGAATTGCCAACGAGCCGTCATTATTTGGGCGTTGAAAATGTTGACGCTAATGCGCAGAAAAATTTTGTCCTTGAACACCCGCAAGAATTTTTGCGGACGCTTTTTAATTCATTATTTGTCGTAAGATTTTATTATTGGTTTGGCTTTTTCGGTTTATGGGGCGCGAACGGCGAACTTTATTTGCCCGTTGAATTTTATCTTTTCTATGGAGTTGCATTGATAATTTTTGCTCTGAAAAGCGACTTGAAATTAAAATTCGGCGAAAGATTCGTTATGGTATTCGCCGCAACGATTTCGGTTTTGGCATTTTTTTTGGTAAGCTATTTTCAATGGACGACGGTCGGCGCGAAAATTATTCGCGGAGTGCAAGGACGATATTTTATCCCGATTGCGCCGCTGATTTTTGGTGCGTTGTCAATGTTGCCGCCGCTTAAAAATAAAAATTCAATCGCACTGATGATTGGAATTTCGAGCGGCGTTGTAACTTTGGCGACAAATTTTTTTGCTTTCTATTGAATAAATTCTGCAAGCAATGTATAAATAATGTGTAATGGAAAAATTTCCATAACCTAAAAAAGAATGGAGAATGTGTTATGAAAATTGTTGTATTGGACGGCTACACGCTCAATCCCGGCGATTTGAGTTGGGAAGGTCTTGAGGCTCTGGGCGATTGCAAAATTTACGACCGCACGAGCTTAACTGACGACGCGGAAATTATTTCGCGAATCGACGACGCAGAAATTGTCATTACGAACAAAACGCCCTTGACTAAAAAAATTCTCGACGCTTGCAACGTCAAATATATCGGCGTGCTTGCGACGGGCTATAACGTCGTGGATATTCAAGCGGCTAAGGAAAAAAATATTCCCGTAACGAACATTCCGACTTATGGCACGCAATCGGTTGCGCAATTTGCGTTCGCGTTGCTGTTGGAAATTTGTCATCACGTTGCGCACCACAGTCAAGCCGTTCACGCGGGGCGTTGGGAAAATCAGCCCGACTTTTGTTTTTGGGATTATCCGCTGATTGAACTTGCCGGAAAAACTATGGGTATTATCGGCTACGGGCGAATTGGACAGACGACGGGCAAATTGGCGCAGGCGTTCGGCATGAAAGTTATCGCCTTTGACGCAATGCGCGAGGTCGGAACTAAGCTTGGCGATTGTTCCTTTGTCGCGCTTGACGAACTTTTTAAAACTTCGGACGTTATCGCGTTGCATTGTCCGCTTTTCCCGTCGACGCAGGGAATTATCTGCGCGGAAAATATCGCTAAGATGAAAGACGGCGTCATAATTTTAAATAACAGTCGCGGCGGCTTGATTGTGGAAAAAGATTTACGCGAGGCTCTCGACAGCGGAAAAGTTTTTGCGGCGGGGCTTGACGTTGTATCGACTGAACCGATTAAGGGCGATAATCCGCTTTTGGGCGCGAAGAATTGTTTTATCACGCCGCATATCAGCTGGGCACCGAAAGAATCGCGTTCGCGCCTCATGAACATTGCCGTTGAAAATCTCAAAGCTTACCTTGCAGGCAAACCCGTCAATGTCGTTAATAATGCGTAATTCGTAATGCGTAATCCGCAATGAAAAAAATAATCGTATTGTTTCTGTTAGATTTATTTATAAGTAGCACGGTTGCGGCTTATCTTTACTTTGCACGGGACGTTGACGCGGCATTTACAACAGGGCTTTCAATCTTCATAGTGTTTTCGCCAATTTGCTTTGTCTTGGCGGAGCAGTTCACAATTTTTTTAGCGGGAAGAAAATTATCCGCGCAGGACGTGACGTTTAACAATCCCGACGCGCTAAAAGTTTTGGCGGACGTTGACGTTGTCGCCATGTCCTACAATAGAATCTTGACTTGCAATGAATATTACATAACGGATTTGGTGCCGACGGAAGGACTTAAACAATCTGCGTTGCTTACAATGGCGGCAAGTGCCGAACGCGAAGCTCAACATTTAATCGGGCGCACAATTTATGACGCGGCAACTTCACGCGGCTTGAAACTTCAAAAGCCTACGGAGTCGGAAGAATTGCCCGGACGCGGCATCGAATCCGTTATCAATAAAATTCTTGTTCGCGTCGGCAGTCCCGGCTGGATTGCAAGCCATAACGTTTCAGTCAACGTGATTCTGCGCAATAAAATCGACCAGTTGCTTGTCAAAGGCAAAACGACGTTGCTGGTAAGCACGGGAAGATTGGCTCGCGGGATTATCGCGTTAAAGGACGAGATTAACGAGGACGCAAAAATTTTTCTGATGACGTTACGGCAAAAGAAAATTGAAACGCTCCTCTTGACGGCGCAACCTAAAAAGATGGCGTATCGAATCGCAAAAGACTTTGAACTTGACAATATTCGCACGAACCTAACGCCCGAAGGCAAAGCCCGCGAAATTCAAATCTTCCGCGCAAAGGGCAAAGTCATTGCGTTTATCGGGACGGATAATCAAGATTTACCCGCGCTCGAAACAGCCGACGTATCATTTTTATTATCGGGTGACGCCGAAGTCAAAGCCGATTTTAAAATCCCGACGCTTGAAAATTTTTTGACGGTAAGGGAACTCGCGCTTAAGACCGGCAAAGTTTTAAAAATCAATCGGGGATTGGCGGTGCTGTCGTGGATAATTTTATTGCCGCCCGCGTTTTTAACCGCTCTTGAAAATCCGCCGATACAATTTAATCCGTTAATGGCGGCGGCGGGAGTCGCAATTTTCAGCGCGATAATTTTAGCAAACTCGGAAATAGGGACGAGGGACTAGTTGTTAAGTTGGTAGGGAAATTCCTAAAAAGGTAAAAAGTAATTATGAATCAGCGAATTGTAGCGGGCTTGCTCGGATATTTAACGCTCTTTTGCGGCGCGGCGATGATTCCTCCGTTCATTTTGGCGGCTACTGCCGAAGAATTCAACGGCGCGGCGGTTTTTCTATTGTCGATTTTCCTTTGCCTAGCCGCAACTTTTGAATTGGAACGTTTCGGCGGTCTTCAAGGCAAAGACAATGTCGGAATTCGCGAAGGCATTGCTATTACGGGACTCGGTTGGCTTTTAATTTCGATTCTGGGACTTGTTCCGTACTTCGCGGGCGGTTATCTAAATTTTTTGGACAGTTTAACTGAATCTTTTTCCGGTTTTAGCGGAACTGGCGCGACTGTCATTGTGGACGTTGAAATTTTGCCGCGCAGTATTCTTTTATTGCGCAGTATGTCGAATTGGTTTGGCGGCTTGGGTATCGTCGTTATTTTTATGGCGATTATGCCGCAATTCGGGCGCGGCGGCATGTTCATTTTAAAAGCCGAGACGACAGGTCCGACCAAAGAACGTCAAATGCCCAGAATCCGCGACAACGCCAAAGCTCTGTTCACGATTTACGTTACTTTAACCGTCTTTTGCGCTATTTCTTACTTTTTGTGCGGCTTAACGCCCTTTGCCGCGATAAATCACGCAATGACGACGATAGCTACGGGCGGTTATGGAATTTATAACGGCACCGTCAGCGAATACGGAAATATTTATCTGGAATACTGCATGGCGTTTTTCATGATTATTTCCAGCGGCTCCTTTGCAATGTACGTTGTGGCTTACAGAAAGGGCGTTGGCGTAATCTTTAAAAATACCGAGTTCCGAACTTATTTAACGATAATTTTTATCGCGGCGGTCGTCGTAGCCTCCGATTTAGTTATCGAGATGAAAATTGACGTTGAAACTGCCACGCGGGCGGCGATTTTTCACGTTGCAAGCTTGAGTTCAACAACGGGCTTTGTCGCGCACGATTTCGATACTTATCCGCCGCTTAGCAAGGCTTTTTTGATGATGACAATGTTTTTGGGCGGTTGCGCGGGTTCGACGGCGGGTGGCTTGAAGGTCGCGAGAATTATTTTGCTGTTTAAATTTGTCGCGCTTGTTGTCCGACAAAAAATTCACCCGAACTTAATCAGCCAAGTTAAATTGAGCGGACGACCGATTGACGAGGATATTGTTTACGGCGCGGCGAAATTTTTCTTTGCGGTCGTTGTGCTTGATATTTTGTTCGCGGCGGTTATGATGTTTGACGGAATTGACTTTGTAAACGCAATTAGCGTGAGCGTTTCGACAATGGCGAGCGTTGGTCCGGGCTTCGGCATTGAGGGCGCGACCAGTACTTATTCCCTGCTCCCCGACTTAAGTAAACTTTGCGCTTGCGGCTTCATGTTCCTAAGTCGTCTTGAAATTTTTACGGTGCTTGCAATGTTGAGTCCAAATTTCTGGCATTCTTCCAAAAATTGGTAGGAGTGGTAAAAAATGAGCAATGAATACGATTTTGCAAGTAGTTTAATGCGAATATTATCAGAAAAATATCCGACTAAGGAATCGATATACGAGAAATTGATTTATTTACAATCGCGGTTGCACTTGCCGAAGGGCACGGAACATTTTATGAGCGATTTACACGGCGAATACGATTTGTTTTCGCATGTAATCAATAATTGTTCGGGCGTTATTCGCGAAAAAGTAGATTATGTATTTGGCGATTTGCTCGGCGAGGAGGAAATTGCAGAATTTTGCACGCTGATTTACTATCCTAAAGAAAAAATAGCGCAAATTAAATCGCAAGGACGCGCAAATAATTCCTGGTACAGAAAAAATTTAGCGCGGCTGGTTAAACTTGCAAAATTCATGAGCTATAAATATCCGTCGTTCAAAATTCGTGAACTAATTCCGAATAGCTACGAAACGGTAATAATGGAACTTTTGAACACGCACCCGACTGCCGACGAGGCGCAAAAAGTTTATTACGAGAAATTGTTAAGTTCGATAGTTGCGATAAACAGTAGCGAAGATTTTATATATGCGTTGACGGTTTTAATAAAGCGATTGGCGATACACCGTCTGCATTTGGTAGGCGATTTTTTCGACAGAGGCGACAGACCCGACGCGATTTTAAATTTGCTGATGAAATATCCTGCGGAAGTAGATATTCAATGGGGCAATCACGACGTTTTATGGATGGGCGCGGCATTGGGTAGCGAGGCTTGCATTGCAACGGTTGTAAGAAATTCTCTGCACTACAACAACACCGACGTTTTGGAGCGTGGCTACGGAATAAGTCTTCGTCCGCTTACAATTTTTGCGTCGAATCTTTATCCCGAAGAAAATCCGTTGCGTGCCGCCGAACTTGCAACGCTTATGATGATGTTTAAGCTTGAAGGACAACTTATCCGTCGTAACCCCGATTTTAAAATGGACAGTCGCCTTTTGCTTGACGTGATAAATTTTGACGAGGGCACAGTTAATATCGGCGGGCAGATTTACAAACTCAACGGCGCGTTCCCGACGGTCGATAAAAATAATCCTTGCGCGTTGACGGAGGACGAACAGGAAATTATTTCGGGCTTGCGCCAAAACTTTTTGGAGAGCGTCAATCTTCAAGCCCATGTCGATTATCTTTACAAAAAAGGAACCGTTTACACCTGCCACAACGGAAATTTGCTTTTCCATGCAAACGTTCCGCTGGAAGAGGACGGCTCCTTTAAGAACATTTATTTTGACGGTGCGGTTTATAGCGGCAAGAATTATTTTGATTACGTGGAACGTCGAGCGCGGCGAGCTTACTTTGATAAAAATCTTGCGGACTTGGATTTTATGTATTTTCTGTGGTGCGGATTGTTATCGCCGACAGCGGGCAGAGAGTTTCACACGTTCGAGCGGGAGTTTATCGAAGACAAAGCAACTTGGAAAGAGCCTGCCGACCCGTATTACGATTTAATTAACGACGAAAAAATTTGTGACGCGATTTTGGAAGAGTTCGGGCTTGATTCGCGTTGCGGGCATATTGTCAACGGTCATGTACCAGTTCGCGTGCGCAAGGGCGAAAGTCCGATTAAAGCGGGCGGTAAAGCTCTTGTGATTGACGGCGGATTCAGCACGCCTTATCACGAGAAAACCGGCATTTCGGGTTATACTTTGGTATCCAATTCGCGTGGCTTGCGGCTGTTGCGTCATCAGAAAATTGCGGACGTGAAACTTGCGCTTGCCGAAAACAAAGATATTGAGTCGACGGCGGAGACTGTTGAAATTTTAGCGCGGCGCATGACAATCGGCGATACAGATCATGGACAAGGAATTCGTCAAGAAATTATCGGGCTTAATAAATTATTGGAGGCTTATCAAAGCGGCGCGATTCTGCCGAGAAACTAATTGCCTGTAGATTCAAGAAAGCTAAGGAGGTAGTAATTTGATTGAACCGTTTAAAGAGAGGATTTACGTAACGCGACCCGTCTTCCCAACGATTGAGGAAGTCACGGAGAAATTGCGCGACATTTGGGCGGCGAAATGGCTAACCAATAACGGACCGCAACACACCATGCTTGAGCACGAGCTGAAAAATTTTTTGAAGGTGCCGTATCTGTCGCTGTTCAACAACGGAACGATAGCTTTAATGGTGGCGTGTCAAAGCTTGCGCTTGAGCGGCGAAGTTATCACGACGCCATTTACTTTTGCCGCAACGCCGCACGTTTTGACTTGGAATAATATCACGCCGATTTTCTGCGACATTGACGCCGAGACGATGAACATTGACGCCGATAAAATCGAATCGATGATAACGCCGCACACGACTGCGATTTTAGCGGTGCATGTTTTCGGGACGCCCTGCGACGTTGAAAAAATCCAAGACGTTGCCGACCGTTACGGCTTGCGCGTGGTTTACGACGCGGCGCACGCTTTCGGCGTGGAAATCGACAATCAAGGCATTGGCAATTTTGGCGATATTTCCATGTTCAGCTTTCACGCGACGAAACTTTATCACACGGTCGAGGGTGGCGCGTTAGTTCATGGCGATAAAAATCGTAAGCAACGGATTGACCTGCTAAAAAATTTCGGCATAAAGAACGAGGAAGAAGTTGTCATGCCGGGCATAAACGGTAAACTAAACGAAATCTGCGCGGCGATTGGGCGGCTTATGTTGAATTACGTTGAGGACGAGCGGCAGAAAAGAATTCGTCTGCATAAAATTTACAACGAGGAACTCGCCGACGTTGACGGGCTGAAACTCATGCCGACCTGCGCGGAGAATGTCAAGCTGAATTATCAATACTATGTGATTCGCATTGACGAAAAAATTTTTGGACGTTCGCGGGATTATGTTTACGATGAGTTTAAAAATTTCAACGTCCACACGCGAAAATATTTTCACCCGCTTTGCAGTGAGTTCACCTGTTACCGTCAACTTAATTCGGCAAGCGCGGAAAATCTGCCCGTCGCCAATGTCGTAA
>Ga0247609_10006242_pt1 | contig 11509 bp, 8 predicted proteins | sample 172DNAGHGlowgp2_FD_193487 | JGI IMG/M metagenome (GOLD analysis project Ga0247609, IMG submission 193487) | Sheep rumen microbial communities from Palmerston North, Manawatu-Wanganui, New Zealand - 1728 DNA GHGlow gp2 | ecosystem: Host-associated > Mammals > Digestive system > Stomach > Rumen ... | reverse complement strand
ATGGTGAAGCCCGAAGCGTCCTTGATGTCGCCATTGCCGCCTTCGGGCAGTTGGCCGATCTTTTTGTGGGCCCAATTATAGACCGCACCAGTGCCGTCAACGTAGCCCCTGTTGCCGTTTTTCTCGATGGTCCATTCCCGTGACTTTCTTTCTGCTTCTTGCCGGGCTGCGGCTTGCTTGCGCTCCTCATTCTCACGCTTCCGGTCCTCCTTGCATTGGGCCGTGAGATTGGCGATGCGCTCCTTGTTATTCATGATGCCGTAGATGATGAATGCGGCTATCTGCCTATCGATGCCTTTGACATCGGCAATCTTGAACCCCTCCATCGTCACCTTGCCGGAAATGTTGTCAATGTGTCCGATGACCTCGTCATCAATCACCACGTCACCATCAAGACCGATGATGAGGTAGGGGGCGCAGTCGCGGCAGTTGACAGCACCATTGTCCAACAGCTGGGCGACTTGTTTGCCGTCATTCCTGATGACCTCGCCGTTATCCATAATGGAATAGGTTATGTTCTCGCCTGCCAGTTCTCCATCGTTGTAGCGGTCGTCAAGGGAAATCAAATGCTTCTTGCTATTGTAATACCCCCGATGTTCATTCAAATAATAGAAGTCAAATTCCCCCTTGGCCTTTTTGACCTTTTTGTCAACCTTTTCTTTGGTTTCCTTGGCCTTCTTGATGAGGCCGCCGAACTGTGCCTGTGCCGGCAGGCAGCACAGCAAGGTGAGAATCAGTACAATATATCCGGTCTTTTTCATCATCTTTCGGCTTTTTATGGTTAGTGTCGTTGTTGCAAAATTAGTGAAATTTGGGAATATAGTGCCTTTAAGCTTAAAGCAATAGGGTCGCGGCAAGGGCGATGACAGCAATGGCTGTGAGTCCCATAATCAGGGTCATGAGTGTCATGGTGCGATAGCCGTCACGGGCCTTGATGCCGCCGAAGCCGGTCACTACCCAGAAGTAGCTGTCGTTGGCGTGGGAGACGGTCATTGAGCCGGCGCCGATGGCCATTACCACAAGGGCGGCAGCCAGAGGGCTGGTGAAACCCAGTGCGCTCATCATCGAGCCCGAGTCGCTGAACATGCCCATCATGCTCGCCGTGGTGGTGATGGCAACGGTCGATGAGCCTTGGGCCGACTTGAGGATAGCGGCGATGAGGAAGGGGAAGACCACACCCAACGCCTTGAGCGAGTCGCCCGATTCCTTGATGATATCGACAAAACCGCTCGCCGTGACCACGGCACCCAGCACGCCGCCTGCAGCGGTGATGAAGATGATGGGACCTGCGGTTTTGAGCGACACTTGGGTGATGTCATGGAACTGGCCCAGCATCTGTTGCCGCATCAGTAGCGGCAGGCAGGACAATAGCGCAATCATTAGGGCGATGACGGGTTTGCCCAGGAAGGTGAGCACTGCGGTGATGTCCTCGGGCATGGTCACCAGCGTCGCCACGCTACCCAGCGCCATCAGCACGATGGGTAACACGATGGGCAGGAACGCCAGCGTCGCACTGATGCTTGGTTGCTGACCCTCGGTGATTTTAGGATTTTCGGAGTCCTCGGTAACAAGTTTGCGGAAGCGGCCGGCAAAGAAGTAGGCCGGGATGAGTGACAAGAGTGAAACCACGGCGCCCAGTCCGATGACCAGCAGCAGGTTGTTCTCGAGGCCTGTCATGCCTGCGGCTGCAACGGGACCCGGGGTGGGTGGGATGAATACGTGCGAGGCAAACAGACCCGCTGCCAGGGCCAGCATCAGCGGCACGGGTGACGTGCCCGACCGCCGTGCCAGCGACTTGCCGATGGGGCTGACAAGCACGAAACCGCTGTCGCAGAAGACGGGTATTGACACAATCCAGCCAATGAGTATCATCGCCAGTCGGGGATGGCGCTTGCCCACTACGCGCTCCACAGCGCGGGCCAGGGCCACGGCGCCACCTGTGCGTTCCAGCACGCTGCCTATCAATGTGCCGAAGATGATGACCAGGGCAATGCCGCTGAACACGCCTCCGAAACCCTTGCCGATGACATCAGGAATGTCGGTAAACGGAATGCCCAGCAACGCAGCCAGCAGAATCGCTGTGCCCAGTATCGCCAGGAAGGGATGCACCTTCCATCGCGCAATCGCCACGACCATCAACACGATAGCGGCAGCAAATATCAGTAATGTACTCATTGTTGTCATATCCGCAAAGGTACGACATAATCTCCAGAGTATCAAAATTTAATCAACACGAATATCCACGAATGGTCATGAATAATTTAATGGCCATTCGTGGATATTCGTGTTGATTCTTTTACTGGCGATTCGTGCTCTAGAACTCGATGCCTAGTTTGAAGGAGAGGCAGTGGTAGGGGTTGTTCTGCTCATTGCTGCCCTTGTGGTGCCAGATGGCGGTGTTGTTGATTGTAATGACAGCAATGTCGGTACTCTGCATGCTGTAGCCCAATGATGCGTTGATGGCAAGCTTGTCTGTCAGGCCCATTCGGCATCCCAGCGAGGGGTTGAACATGAGTCCATAGGCTTTGTTTCCCAAGGTGTAGCCTAAGCGGCAATCCAGATAAGGCGAGAATTTGCTCTTCAACAGGTCGAAGCGAACGTCGGCAAACACGGGAAACATGTAAAAATCAGTCTTTTTGGCAAAATCAGGTTTACTATGCTTGTTGTGGCTGATTTTCATACCAGCGCCTGCACCGGCGAACAGCCAGGGCTTGAATTGATAGCCATGGACAGTGCTGAACCCGAAGTGGTCCTCGGAAATGGCGTCGATGGATTTGTAATACTCCAGGTCGACGAAAGCGCGGTAGCCCTTCTGTGGGCCCTTGCCGGGGGTAAAGTCGCTGCCCAGCGACTGTTGCGGCTTCCAGTCCTCCTTGGTAATCTGCTTGATGCGGTCCCAGTAGATGGTCTGCAGCGTGCCGTCATCCTCCTGGATGACCAGCGAGTCGAGCGGAGCATAGGTCACAATCTTGCCCCTGACTTGGTGGCCATTTTTCAACTTCACCACCTCTTGTTTCTCTTTCTTGTTCTGCGCCTGCGCTTGAACGGCCATGCCACCCAACAGGCATAATGCCAGAATTATGATGATTCGTTTCATGACTTCACAGTATTTGATAGTGTATTATTGTGCAAATATAGAACAAATCCGCTAATCAATCATCATCCCAGCATGTTTATCACACGAATGCCCATGAAAGGATCATAAATAAAAATATTCATGGGTCATTCATGGCCATTAATGTAAAAAAATATGCATGGAGCTACATCATGCGGGTGGCGATAAAGTCAAGCCAGGCATGGTGAACGACCGAATTCAAGACGGTGATGAACACGATGGCAAGTATCGTGATGAGGAACTCCCTTGTTTTTTGGCATAGCCATGTCAATAGAATCGTGGAGATGGCGATGACCGATTCAAATGCCGTGTCTATCGGAGTGGGGAGCAGCAGCCTCACCGCCACATCGAGGACCAGCCGCCCAAGAATGATGCTGACGACGAGCCATAGCTGCTTTTTCGTGTCATGGTCACACTTGTCGAGCAGGAACCATGTGATGGCGGCATAAGCAACCACCTGAGTCCACGCACATTCCACAGTAGAATGGAATGCCCGCACGCTGCATGTCGCTGCAAAAACCGCAGCTGATATCAGGAACGCCCAAAGGCACCGTTTCGTTGTCGTGTTCATAATGGTGATGTTTTAGTCGTTTTTCAGGATGATGTCGATGATGGCATTGACGTCAGAAATGCTGACCTCGCCGTCGCCGTTGACGTCGGCTTCGGGTATGCGGGTGTGGCCGTTGTTGCCGCCCAAGATGACGATATCAATTACGTCGTTGGCATCGGCGATAGTGACCTCGCCGTCACCGTTCACGTCACCGGGTTGGATGCCTATGGCTTGGATATGGACGAATCTGTTCCAAACGGGGGCATTCCTATATGCGTCCACTACTTCGGCTGGGACGAATAATGTGGCTGTTCCATAGCACTCATCATCGAAACAGTTCTCGTTTTCCATCACGGGAGGCGTTTTTGCCAGGCAAGTTATCTCTTTCAATGCCGTGCATCCCGAGAAAGCAAATCCCTCAATTGTCTTGACACCACTGCCGATGGTGACACTGGCCAGTGAAATGCACGCTGGATCCTCGAGCTGACCGTAAACATCTTCGGCGGCAAATGCCCGGTACTTGATGACCTCGACAGAATTGGGGATGATAATCTCCTTCAGATTAGGACACCCCGAGAACATGTGCCGCCCTATTGACTTAACGCCCTCGTTGATCATGACATGGGTCAAATTGGGGACCCATCCCAGGGCACAATTGCCCATGTCCTCAACACCGCTGCCAATGATGATAGTTTGCAGATTGGTACAATCGTCTAGGAAGGCATAGTCGCCGATATATCTGACCGAGTTAGGGATGGTTACTCTAAGGAGTCCCTCATAGTTGTCTTCAAGAGAAAAGCGTTCACTACCGTAAAAGAGTCCGTCTCCCAGGCTGGTTGTGCCATCTGGTATGATGAAATCAGTGCTGCTTGGGATTCTGCCCTTGTAATGATAGGCTACTGGGCCAGCATAGACAAGGCCGTCGGGCTGCATGTCATACCAAGCAGTGCCGCCAAAAGCACTTATGCCGACTGATTTGAGAGTGTTGGGGAAATCAAAATTCTGAATACTGGAGCAGCCGGCAAAGGCTTGATAACCGATGGCCGTGACGGCGTCAGACATCTCAACGGACTCTAACCATGTGCAGAAGTAAAATGCGCGGGTTCCGATGGCAGTGATGGTGTTGGGCATGATGACCTGTACCACCCTTGGCTGTTCACTAAAGGCATAGTCAGCAATATATTTTGTGCCCGGCTTGATGTCAATGATGGTGTTCATGGGCATTTCACCCTTGTAGGTATAGGCGAACGGCCCGGCGTAGATAATGCCGTCGGGCTGATTATTAAACCATGCCGTCCAGCGGAATACATTCTGTCCGATGGCTGTCAATGAATGAGGAATATAGATGTCAGCCAGATTGACACAACTGCTGAAGGCTTCATTACCGATCGACTGGAGTGTTTCAGGAAATAACAGTTCAGTTAAGCCAGTGCAACCATCAAAACAGTTTTCACCCACCGTGGTAACTGATTCGGGTATAGATAAATTTGAAAGCCCCTTGCACAAGAAGAATGCATGCGACCCGAGTGTGACAATCGAATTGGGCAGGCTGACGCTACTGAGGTCAGAGCAGCCGCTGAAGGCATAATTGCCGATGGCTGTGACGGCATAGGTCATGCCCGAGTCGTCGGTGACCGCCTCGGGGATGACAATGTCGCCACTGTATTGCGGGGTGCCATAGATGAAGACATTACTATTGGAGTAATTGACCACAGTGGCGGTGGCATCCTTCTTGTTCAAGATATAATAGATGCCGTCAACCTCAAGGTCAAAGGCCATGGCTTCTCCTCCTGCGTCGCCGATGATATGGACAAATTTGTTCCAGACGGGTGCATTGCGATAGCTCTCCACAGCACTGGACGGGACATGCAAGGTGACACTCTCGTAGTGGGGACTGTCAAAGCATTCCTCATAGTACATCGCTGGTGGTGTCGTCAAGGGACATGTGATGGTTGCCAGTGCCGAACACATCGAGAAGGCATGTTTCTCAATAACAATCGTAGGGGTAAGAAGGTTGACGCAGGCCAAGCTTGTACACAGGTAGAAGGCATCATCCTTGATGGTGGTGATGGATTCAGGGATGGTGATGCTCGTCAATCCCTGGCAGTAATTGAACGCATAATAGTCAATTGTCGTGACAGGGTAGGTCACGTCCTGATAAGTCACGGTAGCAGGGATAACCACGTCTCCATGGTAATCACTCAGGTGCATACCACTGCGGTATTCTTGAAAGGTGACACAAGCTTCATTGTCCACAATCTTATAGTAGATGCCATCCACCGCAAACTCATAGTTGGTGTAGCTGTATGGGCAAAGGGCAAAGGCTGAGGCTGGCAGCAAGAGTGCCAGCAGCAGTGTCATCAGTTTCGTTGTCGAGTTCATAATGATATGTCGTTTTTAGTTATTGATTGCGATAGGATTTCACCTGCAAAGTTATAACTAATTTGTCAAAAAACCGCCTCATTCCAATCTCATTTTCAAAAATGTAAAACGCTGGAAATCTTGCATGTAAAAAATAAAAATCTCATTTTGGGCTCATGGGCTCAAGAAAAAGGTGTAAAAGTTTCAATTTGCATCAAGATTTTTACAGTCTTCTGTCTTTTTCCTATTGGAACTCGTGCATATCAATGTATGGTTGTTGCTCACTCCACTGGTTGTTGAGCCAGGCTACTTTCTTGTCAAAGCAGGGCTTCTCAAATGCTCTCATGCGGGCAGGGATATTGTCGCTGCTGTATTGCGGCCAGCGCTCATGGTCACAATTGCCAGCAGCCTCGATTCTAGCTGTAAATTCCTCCATGAAGGCATCCATTGTGGGATAAACATTCTGGTAGAAGCGTTTCCAGTGATACCTCACTCTTTCCTGGAAGTGAGTGAACTTTGCTATCTCTCTAATCCATCGTACACGGCAATAGCTAGGCAGATTTTCATAGATGAATTCGTCAAACTGGTAGGTTGAGCCAAAACGCTGGAACGAGCTGCCGCAATCCCATAGCGGGCCGAATATCAGCTTTGTGTCTTCGCCTCGCTGTTTGTACATGTAGCAACTGCCCGAGAAGGCTTCGGGATTATCAACTACTTCCTGGATGATATAGAAAATCACCAGCGACTCGATGTCAATATACTTTTCCCACTCGGTGCTGCTTTTGTCGCTGCAATAGATGGCCTGGTCGGCTTCAATCAAGAAGTTGGTGATGAATTCACGTTGTTGTGGACTTAGGTACTCGGGTGAGTGCAATGATACCCAGAATGGCATGCCGTTACCCTCAATAAACGTAATATTATCAGGCTCAATGTAGTTATCTATTTCTAGCAGCCATCCGCCAGTAATGTGCTCTGGGTCGGTCTCGAAATCGTTCTGTTCTACGATGTTGACGCGGTCCTTGGCTACACGTATTTTCTCGGTCAAGAAGTACAGCCCGATATAGTCGCCGTTGAGCACGACTTCGACGGGTTGTATGCGTGGATTCCACGCCATACCCATGCGGCGCCCGATTTCAAATGGCAGCGCATCGTTCAACTGCCCCATCCAGTACTCGGCGTTGGCCATCAGCACCCAGTGTCGACTCGATGGCATGCCCAGCATCTTGTGTTTCTCACCAAACTTGAGTCGATAGGGCTTTTTTTCTAGATTGGTCCATGTGGCATTTCCGCGGCCCTTGATTTCGGTTTTCAAGGGTCGTTTTCTTGATCCGATGGATTCAAAGCGTTTGTCACCCATGTTGTCCAGCCACCATTCGGCATTGACGTACTCATCCTTGCTGTCAATCTTACAACTATCCTCGGTATTGATAAACAACACGGGCAACGTGCCCGAGTAGGGTATGTCCATAATCACGGTATCCTCTGGTGTTGGAGGCTCAGGTTCTTGCTTTGGCATTTTAGGCTCATCCACACAAGCAGCAAACGCCAGTGCCATAATAATAATTGATATCAAGAGGCTTGTTTTGTTCATATAAAATGGTATTATTAGAATGATTATTTCTCTCCACAAAGTTAGAGACCAGAAATGTTAAATCGGCCCAAAAGTGGATTCATTCCAACCACATTTTTGAAAACACAAAATGCAGAAAATCAGCCATCTATAAAATATTATTCTCATTTTGCGCTCATTCGTTTAGATAATAAGCCTTAATGTGTTAATTTTGCATTAAGAATTCACCGCTACAAGGGGTGAATGGCTGTAAAATTTGAAACAAACAACTCTATCGAATGATACACATCAAGAACGTCTTTATTGCCTTTGTTGCTCTCTTTTCTCTCTTGTTGGCGGGGTGCCATCACGACAGCGCTACCATGCGGGAACTCTCTCGCATCGACACGATGGTCTATCATCAGCAGGAGAAGGAGGCCTTGCCCTTACTGCAGCAGATGGATACCAAGCAATTGAGCAAAGAGGAACGGGCCTATCATGCCGTACTGTTGTCGATGGCGATGTACAAGAACTATATCCCCTGCACCAGCGATTCGGCGATTATCGAGGCCGTCGGCTATTACAAGAAGTCGAGGGATGACTTGAAATATCTGAAGGCGCTCGTCGCCCAGGGTTGCGTCAATGAGGACATGGGCAAGCTGGAAAAAGCGGTTGAAAGTTACCATCAGGCCGAGGCCCTGCCGCTGGCTACCGACAGCTCGATGATCGCCTATGCCAAGTTGAGGCTGGGCGCCCTATACCAGTCACAGGTAATGGGGACTAATACCATCGCCCTGCAGAAGTACCAAGAGGCGATGCCTATCTTTAAGGCACTTGGGGACAAGCACTATGAGCAGGTGTGCCTCATGAGCATCGGCGGTATTTATCGCAATATCGACGAGAAGCATGATTCGGCCGTGATCTATTTGAAAGAAGCCATTGACTTGGCCCGGGAATTGGGCGATGAATATCACGTTTTTGCCAACCGTTATACGCTATCAGAATACTATCTGGTGAGGGAGCGTAATTACGGGCTAAGCAAGAAATATGGCTTGCAGGCAGTTTCGGTCAATCCTGCCGTCATAGACCATCCGCGGGCCCATTACCGTCTGGCCTCGTCCTACTTGTTCCTGGGACTAGGAGACTCGGCGATTTACTATCTGCAACAGGCTCCACGGGCCACCAATGCGAGGGACAGCATCGTCTATTTCGAACTCATGTCCGAACTGGAGCACAGGTACTGGAAAGATGAGGAAAAGTCCAAAAACTACATCCAGCAGGCACATGCCATCGCCGATTCGTTGACCATCAATGGCCTGAACCATCGTCTGCTTGAGGTGGAGAAGAAATATGACGTGCAGTTGGCGGTGCTGAATCGGGTGCAAAGTGAATCCCGATTGAATGAGGCCCTGCTGCTGGCGGCCTTGTTGGCATTGGCTCTATTGGCACTGGTCTTCCTAGTGTGGCGGTACAAGAACCAACTGAAGATGCGGCAGCATGAGGTGGAGATGCTCAAGGCCGACCTTGACGGCTCACTGACCAGCCTGCAGCAGATGCAGGCACGGCTTGACTCGCGGAAGCAGGGCGATGAGGGGAAGGTGCGCCAGAACAACGAACTACGGACCATCATCAACCAGCAGATTGGCGCCGTGCATCAGCTGATGGCGTGGTCATACCAGTATGACAGCGAGAAGTTTGCCGCGAAGTTCAGGGAAATGATGACCGTACCAGGTATGGGTGACGGTAGCCGCTACTGGGTCAATCTGCAGGCTCTGGTCAACGAACTCCACGATAATGTGCTCGTCAGGGCACAAGAGATGGCGGGCGGCAAGCTGACCGACAGCGAACTGAATCTGCTGGCGCTGTATTGCTGCGGTTTCTCCCGCACGGTGATCATGGTGACGATGGGCTACAAGAGCATCGGCACGGTTTATAACAAGAAAATCCAGATTGCCAAGAAACTCCACGTCAACGACCTGGACGAGTTTGTGAGCTCGCGTTGCTCGCAGGTTAGTGATTAAAGGTTAAAGATGCGGATGTGACCTGTAGAGACGCAAAATTTTGCAACTCAAGGGATGGACTTTGTGCTCTCTAACGATTTGAGACGCAAATTTTTGCGTCTCTACAATGCTAGCGGGGCGGCCACGCCAAGGCGAGGCCCTACAGCGCGGATGCCCCTCAGAAGATTCAGATGAATCAGTTGTTTTTTAATCTTAGTGGCTTAGCGTGGGGGTAGGGTGGAAAGGGTAGCGATGAGTTCGTCGGGGGTGCGGGCGACGATAGAACGGTTGAGGTCCTTACCGCGTCCGAAGGGGGAGTGGTATAAGACATCGAGTTGAGCAACCATTGAATCGAACATGCCATCGAGGTCAGCGACAATGATGGGCCGATGATCGTCATTGCCGATACACATGATACAGATGGTGGAAATCCACTCGTCGAGGGTGCCTATACCGCCAGGTAATACAACAAACACGTCGCCATGCTCAATCATGTATTGCTTGCGTTCTTGCAGGTCTCTTGTGGCCACCATCTCGTCACACAACGGTTCGGAAAGGTGAGAAAACACTGCCGGGAGCACGCCCACAATGCGACCACCCGCCTCGTGGACAGCCTGGGCAGTGGCATGCATGAGCCCTTGATCGGCACCGCCATAAATCAACGTGTGCCCGTTTTCCCCTATCCACTGGCCCAACATGGTGGCCAATTGCAGATACATATTGTCTAAATTGTCTTGTGCACTACAGTAAACGACGATATTCATTTTATTATAGTTTTTAGTCGCTAGTGACTAGTCACTAGTCGTTTGATTTTAGTTTTTAGTCCTTAGTTGGCATCGGCCAACGTCTCACTCCTGGCTTCTAAAGGCTAACGCCTGAGATGATGTGCTTGACTTGCTTGAAGAGGTAGTCGTGGCGGGTGCCGTCTTCGTGCAGGAGGGTGAGGGTGCCGTCGGGGGCGATGGCTGCCACGCTTGCCATGAAGTGGCGGCCCTCGGTGTCTTCCCAGGGGTGCATCTTGCCGTCGTTGCGGTAGAGGGCAGCCATGTAGCGCTGATGCAGGTCCCGTCGGGCTTCTTCATCGCCCAGGGAGTCCACCAGCTGCTCGATGCGTGAGCAGACGCGCTTGAGCAGCGACATCAGGTCGTGCTCGTGGCCGGTGATGTTGATGAGGGAGACAGGATTTGGGGCGTCGCTGACGAAGCGTTCCTGGTTAACGTTGATGCCGATACCCACGACGCAGGTGGCGATGTCGGTGCCGTCGAGGGAGTTCTCCAGCAGCATGCCGCAGGCTTTTTTGTCCTGCCAATAGACGTCGTTGGGCCACTTGACGGTGAAGCCGTCGCCTGCCTCGGATGCCAGAGCCTCGACGACTGCCAGCGCCGCCGCTTCGCTCAGGTAGAACTGGTCGCGTGCCTTGACGGGCGGTCGCTTGAGCAGCAGTGAGAACGTCAGGTTCTTGCCGTCCTCACTCTCCCAGGAGTTGCCTTTCTGGCCGCGGCCTGCGGTCTGGCTGGGTGTATAAATCACCGTACCGCCTGGCAGCGTCGCTGCCAAGCGGGACAGGTAGGTGTTGGTGCTCGCTGTCTGGCTGACCTTGATGTAGTGTGGCATTTTAGATTTTAGACTTTAGACCTTAGACTTTCTGTTTCACTAGGCGAGGTCGGGGAAGGTCATCTTGAGGGTGCGGCTCTCGTCGTCGTTGACGGTGATGTCCACGCGCACGGTGTCGTCGGGCAACAGTCCCTCGATGCGCTCGGGCCACTCGATGAAGCAGAGGGCACCGCTGTCGAAGTAGTCCTCGGCACCCAGGTCAACGGCCTCTTCCTCCTTCTCCAGGCGGTAGCAGTCGAAGTGGTAGATCAGTTCGGCTGTAGCATCGCTGCGGTACTCGTTGATGATGGCAAACGAGGGCGAGTTGGTCACGTCGCTCT
>Ga0247609_10006240_pt1 | contig 11511 bp, 7 predicted proteins | sample 172DNAGHGlowgp2_FD_193487 | JGI IMG/M metagenome (GOLD analysis project Ga0247609, IMG submission 193487) | Sheep rumen microbial communities from Palmerston North, Manawatu-Wanganui, New Zealand - 1728 DNA GHGlow gp2 | ecosystem: Host-associated > Mammals > Digestive system > Stomach > Rumen ... | reverse complement strand
TATACAATTGTATGAATACAAATTTGGATTATAAAAAAGTTCGTTTTTTTTTGACTTTTTTTGGATAACTGAGTATAATTAAGAGAGAAAAATTTTTATTCATACAAAAACATAATGCCAAAAAATGATAAAAATTTAGAGTGAGTAGTTGAAAGTATAGACTTATCTTCTGTATCTTTGCAAGATTTAGAATCAGATAGTGTAAATATTGAAACAAATTCATCAAACGAAGTAATAACTCCATCAAATGAGGTAGTAACTCCATCGAATATTGAACGACAGCCAGAAAAAATCACCGAAAATACTACGTATAATGATGAAGTACAAGAAAGTGTAATTGATCCAATAGAGGAGAATATGCAGACAATTGATGAAAGTGTTTTTTTAGATTCGTGAGAAAAAATACAAGAAAAAACTCAAATAGATGAATGAGAAAATTTTTGAAAATATTTAAGACGATTTTTTATATCTACTTTGTTCATCCTGTTATGAATTATCGCAATTGTATTTATATTTTTATTTGATAATTATATCACAAAATCAACTCAAACAGACATTAAAGCGGATGATCAAAAATTTATAGATCAATATAAACCAAGAATCCAGAAAGTAAAAAGTTTTATATGAACTTGAGCTTCGGATTATAAAATTCCAACAGTATGATCTGAAACAGCATTGGATGACGTAAATAAAATTATAAATGCAACAGATTTAGATTACATAGAAAAAAGAGATTTGCTTTCCAGTTATGCCTCAGATATTGTAAACAAAACCCAATCTAGAATTTCTTACATTGAGTCACTAAAACAGGAAATTGCAAGACAGTGATTTTTGCCTGAAGAACTAGATACGCTTCTTGCCAAAGAAAAAGCTATCGATACTATTCAGAGATCATTAAACGCATTAGAAATAATTAAGTTTTCTACAGCAACAAAAGTATTCTCATATATGAATACAGCTCTTACCACAATTGTAGAGATGGTAAAAGTTTGATGAGCTAATATAGATAGCATAAAGCATTTATTTACACAGTTATGATCTAGAGGAGAAAAGGATATAGCTTCTTATGTATATATGTGTTATCTAAATCCATTCGAAACTAATGCTAATTGTGATACTATATGAGACTTAGATCTTTATTATAACAATATTATTAATGATAAAGAAATTGATATAAAACTATTTAAAAATTCAATGAATGCAATTAGCCAGTTACTAGAAAAAAGTGATACATCTCTATTTACTATTACATTTAATTGATTTAATGCACAAGATAAAAATATTTCATTTAACATAGAAGTATTTACAAATCAAGACGATGAGAGAACGTTGATGTCACAATGAAAAAGAAACCCAAATATTTTTATTCTAACAAACATAATAAATCTATTAAAACAATCGAGTTTTATTATTGGGGCAAATATAAACACAAAAGAAGTTCATGTTGAACCTAGAACAATAAACCTATGATGACTCCAAAGATTGGTTAATTATTCAACTATGAACTTCACAGTACCTATTCAGAAAGATACAGAAAGAGAAATTTTCGATTATATAGATTTAGATACAATAGACAGGCTGTTATCTAAAATTTCTCCTAACCAAGATAAAACTGATGATGCAGATCTAATAACTGATGAAAATGAAATAGAAGATACTACAGTACAAGAAGATTTTCAGCCAGAAGACGATGTTATACCTAGTGAAGAGGATTGAGATGATTTTATAGAATCTGAATCTTCAGAAATAAATAATTCAGAATTAGATGAATCAAATTGAACACCTGAAAATGAAAGATCCTGAGCAGAAGAAACAGAATTAAATATAGAAGATAATAATAACTAAAATTTTTATCACATTAAAAATAAAAAATGGTTACAAAAGAAGTTAATACTTCATCAACATGATCTGAAACTACACCTATAGAAACAGGTTTTGTATCTAAGGTAAAATGATTTTTCCAGTGATTGCAAGGTTGAACGAAAAATAGAACTAGAGCATTTTCAATTACTCGTAAAGAATCCATAGTCTCAACATTTTTAGCTATCGCAACAATTGTATGATGATGTATTTATTGACGAATGGTGCTCGAAAAGTATGAAAAAATTAATAGTAACTCAGAAGCGCTTAAAAACCTTTCTACGTACAATGTTACAGCTAATAAAGATATTTTATCATCGTATATTGAGTGAAACGATATATGAACTATAAATTGAATGATTGCAATTAATAATAATGTTGAAGAAGAGGTTGCTGAGCGTGAATCTTTCAAGAAACAAGAAAAAAACTATTATGAAATATTATTACAAAATATATATCTTCCATCATTAAATATTTGGAAAGACCCATATACAAGAAATTTTGATACAACTATTTTGGGTCAAAGATATCTAGAGACAGACAAATTTCAAGATCTTTATCTAATCCAATATTGGAGCGACTTTGTTAAATATGTATGAAATGATGCTGATTATAATACAGTAGAAGAAATTTCTATATGAGATAAAAAAGAAGTAGAAAATTCTGATTATTTCTATACTCCAATTACAATAACATTTAATTCTCCAAACAAGCGTTCTTTTCTGTTGCTTGTAAATAAGCTATCAACAACATCAAATACAAGTAATATATCATTACTCAATGAATTTTTCTTTTATTTACTATTAAATATAAAAGAAAAGAAATCAGAAGAAATAAACACTCTTATGCAAGAATATCGGCAAGAATTTTCATCTAGTTCGGATTGGAAATGAACAACCAATTTTTCAGATTTATCAGGTGATTTAATGCAAGAATATCAAGATAAAGTAATCTGATATAATCTTTATCATCGAATTAACTGAAGTAATAAAAATACAACACCACTGATAGATGATGAGGTAATAATAAAAACTATTAGAGAAAATAGCTCATGCCCATCTGATAAGTGAAATAAAGAATGTTTCTACAAGTTTAGAGAAAAATATAGAAACTTACCACATCTAGCATATAAAGTATGACTTGAACAGTCAAATAGAGTAGAGTGATTACATGATTTTTTACAAGATTTACCACCAGCTATTGCTATTACAAGTTTTTCGTTTAATAAAATCTCAAGTTCTAGTTTATTAAACAATAAAGAAGAACAATATCAATGAAGAGTAACTTTTAATGCATATTGAAGAAATATTACGGAGTCAGAATTAGAAGAAACATCATCTACGCTATGAAAATTATGTTTTTGATACAGTTCTCAATGAAAGATTACTCCAGATTCCGCATTAGAACGCGTGAATAATAAAATCGCATCCCTATGATGATCAGATAGAATTGGTAGTAACAATGATATCAGTATAATGTCATTATGAGAATTGAAGTGAGTACTTACTGATATAAAAAATAGTTATAATGGTCTTTCAAAATACAATAAAATGGTAAAATTATTTGAAATTTGGAGGATGTTAAACGATGCTAGTTTGTGTAGTCAATAATCATTTTTATGATAAATATAATAAGTATTTTTTTAACAATTATTTGCTTCTTGCTATGTTTTTCTTGAAAACCAATAAAATATAGGTACATAGATAAGTGTATTTAAATTAAAAATATTTCATGAAAGTATCTGTCGTTTGCGGTTCGAGAGCCAACAATAAATGATTGCTTCTTAAGTTTTTTCAATCATTAAATAATCAAACATTTAAAGACTTTGATGTTAATATTGTATGTGATAGAAAATTTTTAAAGAGTGAAGAATCTGATTTTATTTCATTTTTTAAAGATCAAAATCTAGAAATAATAAATCGTACTAATTTTATTACAAACAATAACAGTGATTTTAATCCAAACCATTGATGAGGAGCTAGCTATGTGCGTAATTTCTGAATGCAAAAGGTAAAAGGTGAATTTATTCAACTTTTTGATGATGATAATGAAGTAGATTCACATTTTCTAGAGAATTGTCTCAAAAAACGAGAAAAATTAACAGCAGAAACAAAATCAGAATGTGTAATATTACCAAGTTTATATTATAGGGACACAAACAATATTCAAAATCAATGATTCTCTCACTTTAACTACCGAGAGTCTCGTCCTATGCTTTATTTGTTAAAATGAAAGAAACAAGCAAGAATTCAAATGTTTACATGAAATGGAATTTTTAGCTTAGCTTCTACATTGAGAAAGGCAAAATATGATAATCAAATAGCTCGAATTAGTGAAGATATAGACTACACATTATCATTACATGAAAAATGAGTTCAGCTTCGAGTTTTTTCAGATTTAAAAGTAAAACACCACGAAAGAGATAAGACAAAACTTGAACAAGCACGAATTTGATCTTATTCGCAGGCGAAACAAAAAGCGAGAAACCGGTTTTTATTCACAAAGAAACACTGAAGCAAAAAACAGATTTTTCAATTCTATATTTGCTGATTGCCTTGATGTTTAGTTTGGCTAAGTGCAAAAGCAATTCTTCGATGATGAAAGGATCGATTTAAAATTATAAAATGACTATTTGCGTGAGTCAAAGAATGATATAATCTTACTCATAAGAATAAAGTACCATAGACTACAAATTTCCATTGCATTTTAAGTTATTTTATCTATTACTTAACTCGTAAGAGTTTTACATATTATTTTAAATACAAATGGCAGAAAATGTATTAAATGTAAGTGAATTAAAAGAAAGATTTGTTGATGTATCTGAGGTAATGCAAGCGGATATTAAAAAATTAGTTCAATATCAAATAACTAACAAATCTCAGGCTGTTCTAAAAAAGATTTATGCCAAAAATCCTGATGCAAAAATTACTATAGAATATACAATTACAAAAAACAAGCAGTGAAAATATGAATCTGACTTTGTCTTCATCTCAGATGGTGATAAATTTGTAGTAAGTTCGCATCAATGATTTAAAGTTGCAACAGATTTAATTTCCCATGCTTTTGATAAACGGAAAAGACACATCCTTTGATTCTGGGGAAGATTGTTTAAGTAATAATTACCATATATTTTATTCTTATTTAAATTTATTATGGCAGAAGCAACAAAAACTATTAGTAGAGAATGATATGAAAAGCTCATAGCAGAGCTTCAAGAACTTAAGCAAGATAAACTTCCTGCTGTACTAGAGCAGATAGCTGACGCTAAGGAGTTATGAGATCTATCAGAAAACTTTGATTATAAAAACGCATTAGAAGAAAAAGATTTAATAAATTCTAGAATTAAGCAAATTGAAGATTTAATAGATGGAGTAGAGATTATAGATTCCGATAAAAAATCTGGAGAAAAAATAGTTTGATTCTGATCGAAAGTTATAGTTCAAATAGAAGAAGACGATCCTCATGAAGTAACAATTGTATGAACCTGAGAGGTAAAATATCAACATGGAGAAACACTTATTTCATTTGATTCTCCTCTGTGACAGGCGATTAGAGGCAAAAAGGCTTGAGATACAGCAAAGATGAGATTGAATAATGAAAGAAAGAACGTAAAAGTGATTTCTGTTAAATAATTCATAAAAAGACGAATCAAACTTTCGATTCGTTTTTTTTATAATCAAAAGATTCGAATTAAAGATTGTTGTTATAATACAGGTCATTATTTTTGTGTTAATCTTGTAAAAATTTATTAAATTCTTAAGTTACTATCATTAGATTCATGAAAATTTTTGCAGATTAATCTAACTTACAATTTTGATAAAATAAGAAGGTGGTGCAATGGTAGCACGCTGGTCTCCGAAGCCGGAGATAAGGGTTCAATTCCCTTCCTTCTTGAATAAAACATCAGACTAAAAAGTCTGTTTTTTTAAAAAATCATTAGAATGACTTGAACGCATAATGTATCCCGCAATTAAAAGTTTTCAAATGCTAAGGAAAAAAGAATTACTGAAAAATATAACAAAAAAGTTAAAATAAGATAAAAAATACAAAACATATTAATTGATATTTTTCAACAGGTGATTATCCAGAGACAAATTTGATTAAAATTTTATTAGGTGCTTGAATTTCAGTTGAATATATTGGATGCGTATTTCTCCTTCATGCAAGTGTATCAATAAATATAAGAAACTTTCTGTGTGCTTGAAGTGATTGTAATGATTTTCGGGATTTCAATGTTGTAAAGTTTTTAAAAATTAAAAGAGATTTTTATTGCATTAATGAAAAAAATGTATCTGATTTTTTGCTTTATTTGACATTTTGAATATAATTATAAAAAATTTATAAAATAATTTCAAATCAAAATGTCTGATGAGAATACAAATTGAGTAGGTTATGGTACACAAGCATCAACAAGTTCAACTTGAGATGATTTTGTGTTAGATTTTGGAAATTCATGAGAAGACAGTAATATGTCAGCATGAGATACAAAGACATGAGTAACAGATGATAATGTATCTACAGATGAGGTTGAAGAAAGAGGAAACACATCCTCACAAGAATGAAATATAGAACAAACAGAGGCTAATAATAAAGATGATAACTGAGAGCTTGAATTATCATTCGAAGATTTTGAAAATGATCCTAATTCATCTAGGGAATATAATTGAGATAATGAAGAACCTCAAGATGAAATACAGTTTGAGAACAAAGATACTCCTATAGATAATTCAGAAGATTCTTCATTAAAAGATGAAAGTGTTAATATGCCAGAAGATGATTTATTGGTAGATAATAATAAAGATCAAGAAAATGATACAGAAAATATCAATGATTTCTTACAAGGAGATGATTTTTTTGATCAAGCAGAAAATAGTAATCCGGTAGATAATCAAGAAACTCCAGACAATTTAGATAGCAAGGATATAAACAAAAATAGTAATATTAATGATGTTGAATTTGAAGATGAGAAACCAGTTGATTTGAATAACATTGAAGATGTAGATAGTAATGTAAATGATAAATATGCTAGTGAAGTTGTAGATGATGGAAATACCAATCATTTTATGGAATGATCTAATAGTAGTGATATAGAACTTGATAATGTAAATGAACTTAACAGCATCGAGGACACTGATAATCCTAACGAATCATATCAAGATAATAAACCATATAATGATTCTGATAATCATCCAGAAGATCAATTATTTGATAATGAAAATGTATTACAAAACGAGGATAGTGGTAATTTATCAGATGATATACATTCTGATAAAATAGAATTAGAACATGAGTGAGTCGAATATCAGCAAAATCATGATGAAAATTCTATGGATTTTTCTCAATCTATAAATGAAGATAATTTACCATGAAACAATATCGATGAAAATTTTAGTGATGAAGATAATAGTAAAAAGGATGAGTTTGATAATTCAAATTATATTACACTTGATTTGGATCTAAATGATAAAGAAGATAATATTGTGGAAACAGAAATTTGAAAAGAATTGAAAGAAGAACAACAAGAAAGTAAAACAGATGAAAAATATTTTTCAGAATGAGAAATAAATGATACATATGAAAATAATGATCAATGAGTGAGAGAAGTAACAAGCTATATAAATGATAACAATGTTGTGATGGACAATAATAGTGTTGATACGTTAAATACTGTAAATGAATGAGAACAATTTCATAATAATGAGTGATCTAATGATTTAGTGCAAGAAAATGCAAATATATACACAAATTCACAATCTAATATGGAGTATACACAAGATTTTGAAACAAAGATAAGCAATGAAGAAAGTAAAATACAAGATAACCAAAATATTCAGACTCAATATTCTAATAATGATACAACAAATTATACTAATGGATCACTAGATGCTAACATGTCATATTGAAATATTGAAAATCAAGCAAAAGAGTTGCCTCAATTTAATGTGTTTGATGAAAAAGAAAAATGATCAAACAATAATATTGAGATGAAATCAACTTTATCATTAGATCAAATTTTAGATTCTGAAATATCATCGAACCCAGGACTCATGAATGGTTCTGAAGCAATACCTCAAAATAAATCAAATACATGATGAAATTCAGGAAACAAGAAAATGGTTACAACATTAGTATGAATTGGAGCTTTTGTAATTGTGTGAGTCCTTGCATTCATGGCATTTCCAACACTTATGTGAGAGAAAGAACCATGAGTAATAGAAGATGTATGATGAACAGTAGGCTCATGAGAAGAATATACTTGAGAAGAATACGAAGAACATTCGTCTGCTTATAGTTGAGATACAGAAAGTGAAGAAATTGGTTTAGGTAATGATGGGTCTTCAGAATCGTCATCTTCTGTGATTGAATTTCCTGATGCGTATACCGAAGAATGAGAGGAATGAGGAGAAGGAGAGGAAGAGGAAGAACCAGAGCCATATCAGCAAGAAGAATTCATAGAAGAATATGAAGAAACAAGCGAAGATATGGTAGATGATATAGCAGGCACAATTTCATCTTTTAAATCACAAGCGGAAATGTACTATTCAGTTTGACAGGAGATATACGATAGGCAGATGGTTAAATATTCATTAAGACTAATTAATTTGTGTGATAATTATCAACAACAAATTGATGCAGGAGAATGAATAGACAAGAAAAGTTTTTCATCTTTTGAAGCATCAGCCAATAAAATAATAAAGGATATTGAAGATTATAACAATTGATGAGAGGAAACTGAAGTAATTCAATCTAATTTAGATGATAGTTCTTATTTTGAAGGAAAAGATGATCTCAAAGATTACATTTACAACAGATAAACAGACAAGTTCATATACTTTTTCTAATACATTAAGTTCTCACTTAGAAAGGTTCATAAATTACCTTAAATATACAAAAAACGCATCGCCAAAAACAATAGAAAATTATTCACTTCGAATAAATCGTTTTATCGAATATATATGAGATATTGAAGCATCAGAGGTAAAAATGATGCATATACAGGATTTTAGAGCGTTTTTAATAAAACAGTGATTAAGCCCTAAAACGGTAAATTATCATGCTGTATGATTAAGATCATTTTTTAAGTTCATGCAACGTAATGATGTAGAAACGATATCTCCAGAAAAAATAGATTTAGCAAAAGTTCCACCAAGAATGGTATCTTATTTATCAGAAAATGAAGTGAATTCAATATTAGAAGCTCCATGACAATTTGGTAAAAATCGTTTAAAAATATTACGTGATAAAGCTATATTGGCGACATTGTACGGTACATGATTGCGTGTTACAGAATTAATTTCATTAAAAAAATCAGAAATAAAACTTAAAGAAAATCAGTTTTCTGTTATATGAAAAGGATCAAAGTTACGTTCAGTATTTTTAACTCAAGATGCAAAACAAAAACTTAAAGATTATATACTTTCTCGTGCAGATGATTCAGAATATTTATTTATTTCATTATCTCCAAATAGTTACGGATCGCCACTTTCTAGAAATAGCATAGAATCTATCGTAAAAAAATATTCATGATTAGTCTGAATAGAAAAAAAAGTCACTCCACATACCTTACGTCATTCCTTTGCAACATCTCTTTTACGCAGGGGAGCAGATATACGCTCAGTACAAGCTCTATTATGACATTCATCAATACAAACTACACAAATATATACTCATGTTGATGATAGATATTTACAAAAAGTACATAATCTACTGGATAAAACGATGGATTCTAACAAGGATATAGGCATAGATGATGAAAAATTTAGTGAAGATTTGTTTAATGAATAACTTATAGAAATATCCCACTAAATAACAAATAATTAAAATAGCCAAACACAAAAAATCTCTTGCAATTCTAAATTATTTTCCTACAAATTAACTACACCTTTTTCACAAAAGGCTAAACAGGGAAAAATATCTCGTCTCCTTGGAGGGGGGATATTTTTTAAAAAAGATTTTTTTAATTAAAGGTAAAAATAAAAAAGACTAATTTTTAATTAGCCTTTTCTACTTTTATAGATTGATTATTACAATGATCCTAAAGTTACAACTTTACCATCTTTATTTAAAAATCCAGCAAATCATCAAACCAAGAAATAATATGTATCATCTATATATCCCACTCTAGCATCTTCGAAATCCCATAATTTATAATTATCAATTTCATTATTGTTTTTTACAAAATTTTGAGATAATATTTCTTTGATTAATGCTGTAGAAGTTTTTATTGATAATCATTTTAATCATAAGAACGCATCATATTTATCTTCCCAATTATTCTCGCGAGTTCATTCTTCTAAAATTTTAGCTATAACCATTGGTAAAACTAATTCTTGTTTATTTGATCTTCGTACAAATACTTTAGGATTTTCTAAAGCAGGAGTATAGCTTATATCTCCAGGAAACTCATAAGATGCAACAGCAGAAACAGCAATATTTTTCGGATTTACTTGTTTAAGACAATCTTCATATATTCTTTGTTCCTCGTTACATCTTTTACCATCACTTGCTTTTGTACAAGAATCAGTCAGTTTGGAATTTACATTCTTAGTAATTAAAGAACTACATTTTGTTTCAGCCGTTTCATGATTATTGTAATCTATTTTATATAAATCAACCTTTGTACTACCAGCTTTTAGTCATCCATACCCATTATCAGTTGTTGAATATCATAATCAAATTAAATATTGTACTCAATTTTTAGCATCAGAATATGGATGTAAATAAGTAGAATATCATGGTATTTTTAATTCTCAAATAATCTTCGGTTTACTTATATTTTCTAAATCAACAACAAACAACGGATCAATTGTTTGATATGTTACTAAATATAATTTATCTCAAATATAACGAGAAGATTTAAAATTTTCTCATGGTTCTATATTTAATAAACTTCATTTTATTTTCATATTTTTATCGAGAATTGATAGGTGGGTAGCACTTTGGTCATGCCAAGTAGTAGTTAAAATTCTGAAATTTCAATCATCATCCTCATCCATTGAATACTGGTTTAAAGGAGTTCATGGTATAATTGTTGAATCTTGATATGTTACAGCCTTTCATAAATTGAATTTATGGACTAATGTATTTTCATTTCTATAATACCAAGAGCTATAGCATCATCATAAAGAACACCTAGTTGGAGTAGAGAAATATATAGGAGATGGTAAATACAAAGAATTTTGTGACATATGTATTTCATTAACATTTCCGAACACTAAATTTTGTTTTGGTGATGAATTTAAATCATTTAAAGAGACTTGTGAAATTAAAGTGAAATTAGGATAAATATCCGTCTCTTTCATCGTGCTTTCAGAAGGTAACAAATAGAAGATACTATCACAAGGCATTATAGTTATTTTTTTATTATAAGATTTTTTAGAAGTAGAAGAGCTCTTCAAAGTAATGTCAGTTAACTTAGGTTGTATTTCTTTAAATAAAATAGGTTCTTCATTCCGAGCTATATCATACCAATTTAAATTAATAGATGAAATTAAATAAAGTTGATCTCAAATCATTCTAGCATTTTCAAAAGATCCATAAACTTCTGTTAATTTTTCTAATACTAAATTATTTAAATCACTAATATCATAAATGATTACTAAACTACGATTAGATCATAATACAGAATCAGATTTAGAACTATAGCGAGAT
>Ga0247609_10006238_pt1 | contig 11512 bp, 11 predicted proteins | sample 172DNAGHGlowgp2_FD_193487 | JGI IMG/M metagenome (GOLD analysis project Ga0247609, IMG submission 193487) | Sheep rumen microbial communities from Palmerston North, Manawatu-Wanganui, New Zealand - 1728 DNA GHGlow gp2 | ecosystem: Host-associated > Mammals > Digestive system > Stomach > Rumen ... | reverse complement strand
ATATAACAAGCCAAGGGAAAGCAAGATATTTATATAGATTCTATCCAAAAGATAATGTAGAGAATTGGAGTGCCAGAACAAGTGCAGACACTGTAGATTTAGTTCCAATTATAGACAAACTTCAAAGTGGAAGTACTAATTTGAACAATAAGGAATATAAGAACGGTAAATCAACCAGACTTGTTATGGTTAAAAACCTTTCTGATGGTTTATATTATAGAATTAATAAAAACACAAGCGCAACAAGTTCACAAACCAAAAATAGCGTGGATTATGTAAATTGTGATTTGAACAACTACGCATCACCATTTAGATATGCTTCAACACCTTGGATTGTTTCTAACTTAAAAGGTGATTATAACCATATTGAGTTGAATAAGTTGTTTAGATTCCACACAATTTCTGATGGTACTAACTCAAACTATGAGGTTAAGGTTTCTATTGAAAATATCAGACCAGATGAAGGTACTTTTGATGTATTAGTTAGAGATATTAACGATAGTGATGAGTATGTAATGCCATTAGAGAAATTCTCAAAATGTACATTAATTCCTGGTGACGCTAATTTCATTGGATATAGAATTGGTACTTTTGATGGAATTTATGAAAGCAAGTCTAAATTCATTACAGTAGAAGTAGCAGAAGGAACAGCAGTTGAAAATTCAGTGCCTGCAGGTTTCTTGGGATACCCAATGGCCCATTATGATGGACTTTCTGTGCTAAAAGACTATTCTTCTGATGATATAGTAGCACCAATTTTGAAATATAATCTTAATTACGACAATGAGGTTAAAAATAGAAAACAATACTTTGGACTTTCTACGAGGGTTGGTGTAGATATTGACGCATTTACTTATAAAGGAAAAGCAGCATATATTGATGACCCTGAAATGTTAACTAATGGTTTCCACCTTGATTCAAGACTTGACCCAGTTAACTACACATCAGGTCATAAACCAGATATAACAGTTGATGGAGTTAGAAATTATAAGTTTGATGCCGTATCTGTTCAAAACAGAACATCAACATTAACAGATATTCCTGCAATTGGAACTGAGGCGTTGATGCAAGGTTCAATATATGAGTATGTAAACCTTCGTAAGTTCACTGTATACTTCTATGGTGGTTTCGATGGTTGGGATATTTACAGAACTCAGAGAACAAACACTGATGACTTCAAGATGTCAAGATACTTAGGAACTTACGATTCAAATAGTGGCGAGGGATATTCATTCAATAGAATTGATGACCCAGAAGCGATTGGACTTAACCAAGGTGGTATAACATCTGACTGGTATGCATATCTTGCAGCATATAGACAATTTGCAAACCCTGAAGCAGTTGATATTAACGTATTTGCTACACCAGGTATTGACTATGTAAACAACAACACACTTGTTAATGAGGTGATTGATATGATTGAGGAAGAGAGAGCCGATTCTATCTATGTTGTTACAACACCAGATAAACCAAATGGAGCATCAGACTTTGTTGATGAAATGTATACTCCTGATGATGCAGTATTTAACCTTGAAGATTCTGAATTAGATTCTAATTATACTTGTACATATTATCCTTGGGTTAAATATCTTGACCAAGATAATAATCAGTATATCTACCTACCTGTAACTAAAGATGTTGTAAGAAACTTCGCACAAACAGATAATCAGACATTCCCTTGGTTCGCACCAGCAGGTCTTGACAGAGGTGATGTTAATTGCGTAAGAGCTCACTTCATCACAAAGTTAGCAGACGAAGATGTTCTTTATGAAGGAAGAATCAATCCAGTTAAGACATTTGCTACTGACGGAGTTAAGATTTGGGGTCAAAAGAACTTACAGGTTCGTGAGTCACAGCTTAACAGAATAGCAGTTCGTAGACTTCTTCTTAGAATGAGAAAACTTATTGCAATTGCTTGCAGAAGCCTTATTTTTGAACCAAATGACCCTGTAACAAAGAACATGTTCTTAACAGCAGTTACTCCAATTATGGATAACATAAGGTCTAACAGAGGTATTTCTGATTATAGAATTGAAGTAAACGATTCTGTTGAAGCAAGAGATAGAAGAGAGTTGCCTGCAAAGATTTACTTCAAACCTTACAATGCATTAGAGTATGTTGTATTAGATTTTATACTCACACCTGAAGGGGTTTCATTTGATAATATTTAATTAATTATACAAATATCTAAAAAAAAGCAGGAGAAAATAAATTTTCTCCTGTTTTTTTTTTGTGTCTTTTGATATTTATATAGAAAATACATATATAATATGAATAAGAAACTTATAAGACTTACAGAATCAGACTTACATAAAATTGTGAAAGAATCTGTGAATAAGGTATTGAATGAAATAAGTTATAATATGGCTCAAAGAGCATATAACGCATCACAAGATTTAAACAGACCAATGTCTGCTGCTATGCAAAGAAAAATGCAGAATAACCCATATGCAAAAGCTCAACAGATGAGCAATTTAAAACAAGGCGCAAGCAATTCATTCAATCGTGATTATGGATATAACCTAAAGAACGTTCCTTATGGAAGTGGTGGCGATGATAATATGGATGTAGCAGACAAATCAAAGCCATATTACGGAGGCCGTAATATGTATGGTTCAAATGGAAACTATTTCCATGAATTTGCTGGACGAGGATATGAAGGTGACGATAACGCTGAACAAATGTATTATAGAAGGACACAGCAGAAAGACTGGGGTAATGGAGGAGACCCATATACTAACCAAGAAATGTCATTTAAGAATAAAATGGCAAACCCAATGTTAGCAAATGCTATTAGAAAGGGAAATAATGCTGTAGATATGGCGCATAGAAACCAACAATAATTGTTTAGTATAAACTTATGCAACCATCAGACCAACTTTAATCTCAGACCATTTACGAACAAGTCCAATTGACTTGTTGAACATATCTGAGAAGCGTTCCGATTGGAACGCTTTTCTTGTATTCCAACGATATATAGCCTTTTTGTGCCAACTGCTATGTTATTACCTTTTTTTATGTTTGTTGCTTCCATATATATTTTAGCAGTCCGCAATCCCAAATTCTATCATAACCAAGTTCTTTTGTCATTTCTAGTTCAGTCATTGATAATGGTAAATTATACCGTTTATTTAATGTTTCTTTTCTAAAATTAAACTTATGTGTTCTTTCTATTGGGTTTATTCTGTTCACATATTTATAGTCAGGTTTTAACTCATTAATAAATTTAAATCCCAATTTATTGTATATGTTTTCTCCATCATTAAATGTCCATCTTCTATCTGCAAATGATTTTATATTAAATGGGTTATATTTTTTAATAAAATATTTTAAAAGTTTACCCCCAACTCCACAACAAATATATCTTATATTTGTTGAAAATCTATTTAAATTCCAATTATTTCCATTTTCGCATAAAAATGACATAACGCCTATCAACTCATCTTTGTAAAAGCAACCAATATATATTGTTGATGGCGTAAATCCCTGAATATGATTTTTATTCAGAAATATTTCAGCATCATTTTTATTTATTTCTTTAACAGAACATTTTCTTGCAAATATTTTTTCTTTGCAATTATTTTTGTTTAATAAGTGCTTTATTTTGTCAGTAACAATTTCTTTATGATTAACCCATTCATCTTCAAAAATATGTATAAGTTTAATCCCCTTTTTGCTTGCTTCTAATGATTTATTAATATGGTAATACCTGTCTTTTAAATACACTTCTGAATGCCACCTTAAACCATTAAATTCTATTCCTATATTATAATTTGGAATTAATATGTCTATTTCTTTTCCATTTAAAGTTTTTCTATCGTTGTGTATGACATTTTCTTTTCCAATTAATTCACAAATCATATTGTATAGTTCAATTTCTCCCTTAGATTCTAATTTGCCACAAACCGGGCATCCATGTCCATGAAGGTGGTCATATGGCCTCTGAAAAAACGAACCATGCTTTTTACAAATAATTTCTACTTTTTTATCTATTTTATCATATTCTACTTTACTATAATCATACAAATCACCCCATTTTTCAATAGAACGCTTTATAAATTCATTACCACCAATGTTATTCTTCTCACCCATTGAAATCTTAGCACATTTTGGGCAATCTTGCCCTAACAAATGTTTTGAAGGCGTTTGCCAAAATTCGCCATGCTCTGGACATATTATACACACTTTATTGTGCATTTTTTTATATTCAACTTTTGAATAATCATACTTATTGCCATGTACCTTTTTGAACTTTTTAACTATTTCATCAGTATTTAACCCCCTTCCAACACATTTTGGGCAACCTTGACCAAGTAAGTGATTCTGAGGCTGCATATAAAACTCACCATGTTCAGGACATATTATGCACACCTTTGTTTGAGAATTAACATATTCAACTTTTGAGTAATCATACTTTTTGCCATGAACTTCTTTAGATTTTTCAATAAATTTATCTAAATTATCCCTGAAAGTGTTGCCACGTTTAACATTGGCGCATTTAGGGCAATTATAACCCCTAAGATGAGCAGCAGGCTCCTGCCAAAATTCGCCATGTTCTGGACATACTATACACACCTTAACCTGAGAATTAATATACTCTACTTTTGAATAGTCATATTTATCGCCATGAACTAAATTAGCCTTCTCTAAAAATCTTTTACCCCAATCAATCATAATATGTTTTATTTACTTTTATAAATACTTTACAAATATACAAAAAATATCTTTAAAACAAAAAAATTTTATAAAAAAAAATAAAAAAAGATATATTTATTAATAAAAATAATATTAATAAACTAGTTTAATAAAATTATGAGTGATTTACTTTTGAAAATGCCGCTCAATTACGAGCCGCTTAGAAAAAATAGATGGTTGTTCAGATTTCCAGCAGATTTGGGAATTCAAGAGTGGTGGTTATCTTCTGCTTCTCGTCCTACAATCACACAGGATGAGACACAAATACCATTTTTAAATACATCAACTTATGTTGTAGGACGTTATACATGGGATACCATTCAGGTTACACTTCGTGACCCAATCGGTCCTTCTGCTTCACAAGCAGTTATGGAATGGGTTCGTTTGCATTCTGAATCAGTTACCGGTAGACAAGGCTATGCTGCTGGTTACAAGCGTGATGTTGAATTAGAAATGCTTGACCCAACTGGTGTTGTTGTATCAAAGTGGATTCTTAAGAATTGTATGTTGACAACAGTTAACTTTGGAGACCTTGACTACCAAAGTTCTGACCTTGCGACCATACAAATGACTCTCCGATTTGACTACGCCGTGCTTTGCTATTAACCATTTGATTACCAACAAGTTGCAATATTCATAAATATTTTTTAATGTAAAAGTCAAAAAAATAGTAACTTTTTTTCTTTTTTAAAATATTTATTAGTATTGCTATCTGACAATCAGACGGTTACATGTTTTTGGCGCACTGCATAGTGTGCCATTTTTTTTATACAAAATTTCAAAAACACCAAAAAATTCGGTGGTTTCTTTGTTTTTTTAAAAAATTATTTGTATATTTGTACATATACATTTAATTAAGTTATATGATTAAAATATTATTATTAATGGTTTTTTGCCATTTGATTGACGATTTTGTTTTACAGGATAAATTCACATATTTAAAGCAAAAATCATGGTGGGAAAAAACTTGTATGGATGAAGGCCTTTCTATTGAAAAATACGGAAAAGATTATATAATGGCGTTATTTGAACATTCATTGGAGTGGTCTATTGCTATAATATTGCCAATAATATTCATTTTGGATGTGCCTGGGTGGGTTTTATTATGTTCTGTGGTAATTAACACCATTATACATTATATAGTGGATAATGCGAAGGCTAATCAGTTGAGATTAAATTTGATACAAGACCAATTAATACATTTCATACAAATAATTGTTAGTTGGTTAATTATTGTATAACAAAAAAGGTAGCATTTGCTACCTTTTTTTATACTCCTAACATTGCATCAATATCATTTTCTCCTTTTGTCTTGTCAAAGAATTCCTTATCGGCTTCTTTTTGTCTTTGAATGTGTCCTGGAAGTCTCCATTTTGAGTTTTCGTCAGATGGTGTTATTCCCCTTTTTTCATTTTCTTCGTCAGACCAATAGGAAGATGGTTGTTTAATAAAATTAGTCTTACCTAAGAGTTCTTTTATTTTTTGATATTCTTGTGCCGCTGCAATGAATTCCTTTTTTTTATCTTTCTTCCCTCTTAATGCTTGCATCTTTTGTTTTGCAATTTCCAAATCTTCAGGTGTTGGCGCATTGCTTTCATATATAATTCTTTTTACTGATTCCTTAATAATTTTATGAAGGTCACTTTCTGTTAATCTAATTATTTGTCTTGCCATAATATATTAGTTTTTGTCCTGCCTTTTATTTTCCTTTGCCGTCACTTGTTAAAACTTTGTCTGCGTCTAAGAAGACTTTTTTGAAGAAGTTATAAATTTCTGATGTTGGGTGGTCTGAATATTTTTTAAGACCTTCTATTGCCGTTTCTCTTATTTTTCCTATAATTGGTTCATGCTGTATAACTTCTTGAGCATGCATTGCTTGTTCTTCTTTGCTTTGCATTGCGCCAGGAGCGTCCTGACTCATTTGTTGTTGTTCCATAGGTTCTCCGCCCATCTCTGGATTTTCTTGCATTCCTTCTTCACCATCGAATATATATGCTTCTGTTAAATATTTAGAAGTATTTTTCAAATCTTTCAACAAATCTTTAATAAAATTCTTATTTTTTTCCATATTTAAATATTTTATATATAAATATCAGTTTATTTTTATTTATAATCTTTTATTTTTTAAAAAAAGTTTAAATACAATAATTATTATAATAAATTATATATAATTTATGGATAAAAATGAAATGTTATATGAAATATCTTTAAAATACAACACTTTAAAGATGTATGAGAACACATTGGAACAAATGAGAAGTAATGGTTTGAGTTCAAAAGAATCTATTAAAAAAATTGAAGAAGAAAAAAATGAAGTTGAAAATGAACTTATTAAATTATTAAAACCAAATATTGATGATGTTGAAACAAAAAATACATCAATAGACGATGGTAATAAGTTTATACATGAATTGAAAAAGAAAGAAGAATATAAAAAAATTTATGATTCAAAAAAGAACTTTTTCGTTGACCTTAAGCCACTTGGAAATAATACAGATTATATCGTATATAGAAATGCTGAAATACCGGAAAATAAAAAACCAATTTTTTCTGATATTCAGGAAAAAATTTCAAATTCTCAGTGGATTAGTTGTTCAAACTTTATTGTTAGATTTCCAAAAGATGAAATAGATATAGATTCGTGGAGGGTTTCTGGCTTTCATTACACTTTGAAGCAAGGATGTTGTAGTTCATCTATTAAAAATTGCGGTAATGGTGAAATAAATGTAATTGTTAATGATTTTTCAGAAAAAAAGGAAGATGGAACATATAACATTTTATCTAAAATAATTGAAAAGTTATGTGCATATAAAGTGAGGGTTCTTGGAGACATATTTGTTGATGTTATTAGTAATTCAGGGGAAGTATTATATACGTTATGCTTTACAAAATGCATATTTAGTGGCGTAAGTTCAGACGGTTTTTCATATGAATCAACAGATTTGAGAAGGTTTTATATTAATTTCACTTATGATACTATTCATGTTGTAGCACCAGACGAAGATTTAAAAAAAGATGAAACAACCGATTAAAAGAGGTAAAAAAATAGAAGGTAAAAAGCCAAAAACAAGAACACGTTTGATAAAGCCAAACGGAAAGCTTGAACGTAATCATCCTAAGTTTGGAACTTCAAAATTAGAGCAAGATTTTGCTGAACAATTTTTAGATAAACTTGGGATTGAATATATTTGGCAGTTTGAAGCAAAAGATATTGGGAGGTTTTATGATTTTTATTTACCTTCACATAATTTAATAATTGAGATTGATGGCAGTTATTATCACTCAGACCCAAGGGTTGTTGATGAAAATAAGTTATCACCAATGCAGAAGAAAAACAAACGTGTTGACGAGCATAAAGACGAATGGGCATTAATGCATGGTATTCCAATTATGAGAATATGGGAATATGATATTAGAAATAACCCATCTGGCGTAATGAAAACACTTAAAGATAGACTTTATATGGAGAATAATGTTCAAATGAAAATAAACAATAAAAATAAAAGGCATAAAAATATATTGAAATAATGAACGTTAAGTTATATTTGAAACTTGAAGGATTTGATGATGGTGATTTTGATGTAAGTAATGACTATTACAAATCTGATGATGAGTTTTTTGATGCGATGGATAGAGAAAATAAAAAATTTTCAAACGTTGCTTATGACGTTGTTTCAAACCTTGGAAATAACGTTGGCAATAAAACAGCAAAATTTTCTTATGCGTCAAATAATTCAAAAAATGTGAAAGAGAATAATTATAAGTCAGAAGCGTTATTGTTTGATGAGAATGGTAATGATGAAACTGTAGATAATTTGATTTCAAATGCCTTATCACAAGATGTTGTCATAAATATTATAAAGTTTAACCGTAATTCAATGGATGAAGAATTTGAAGAAGATTATAACTTTTGGGTTGATGAACATGAAAAACTTTCAGCATATAAAGACAAACTTGGGGAAGATAAAATTTGGCAGAATGAACCAACAAGAACTTTTTATGTTGAGTTTTTAAACAAGGCAAATGAAACAAAATATGTGAGATTCGAAAATTGCAAAATCTTAGATAAGGGGGAAAACGATGAATACACAGTATTGTCAGAGAAAATAACATTAGTTGATAAAATATAATAATAGTTATGGCAGGTAGAAAAAAGTTAACACCAGAACAAGAAAAAGAAATAAAATTGTTACAGGCTAGCAATGAAATGTATGAACGTTCAAAGGAAGAAGTGAGGTTACATGGCAATGAACAATCAATTAGAAGAATAGAAATTGCTCAAGAAGAAATTCAAAACAAGATGAAAAGTATAATGAATGGTGACATAAAAAATTTGGAGATTCCAAAGGAAGAAATAAAACCAGTCATTATAGAGCATAAGCCTATTGTTGAAACTGATGAGAGTATTGATAATTTAAATAATTCTAATTTTTTAGAAAATCCTATTACTTCTACTGATAATGATTCTATTTTTGATATTCTTGAAAACCATAAAAAAGAAGAAGAGGATAGAATAAAAAAACATAAGAGAAAAGGAACTGAAACTCATATTGAAGAAGAAGACAGACTAAAATATGGAGAGGAAATAGTAAATCCATCTGAAACAACATTCAATAATGTTGATACAAACGCTCAATATGATGTTATTTCATTACCAAGTAACGGTGAGTGTTATAAAAATAAGATTGGAAGAATACCTGTTTCTTATTTAACAGCATATGACGAAAATATAATTACTTCTCCTAACCTTTATAGGGATGGACTTGTAATAGATTATTTGCTTAAGAATAAGATTGTAAATAAAGACATTAATGTTGAGGAACTTGTAAGTGGTGACGTTGATGCAATTGTTCTGTTCTTAAGAGCAACAAGTTATGGGGTTGATTTTCCTGTTTCAGTTACAGACCCAGATACAGGTGAAAACATAGAAACAACTGTAGACCTTTCAAAAATTAAAACAAAGGAGTTTAAATTAAAAGGTGACGAAAATGGACATTTCTCTTATACACTTCCAAAATCCGGGGTTGAAGTTAAGTTTAAATACTTAACAAGAAAAGAGGAAAATGATTTAAGACTTCTTTCTAGGATTGAATCAGAGGGAATGAATGCACTTGACTTAAAAGATGCAAATAGAACCATTAACAATTTATTGAAAGCAGATACAATATTAGAGCCAAAGGAAAAATCTGTAATTTTGGATGCAACAAGAAAAATCAATGACTGGATTAAAAAGATTGAAGATAGGCACGAAGATAAATACAACAAGGCAATAACTAATAGAATGGAAATGCAAATTGTTGCTATTAATGGAAACTACGACAGAGAATATGTTAGAAAGGCCATTTATAACATGCCAGCAAATGATTCACTTCAGTTGAGAAGATATATGATAGAAAACGAGCCAGGATTAGATTTTGAAGTTGAGATTGAAAGGCCAGAGAGTCTCGGAGGTGGCTCATTTAAGACATTTCTTGAATGGAACGATACTGTTTTCTGGAATATCGCCTGATTATGAAAGGCTTCTTAAAGAAGAATTATTTGGGTGTTTTAAACATATAAAAATACCATTTGATGAACTTTTAAGAATGCCGATAAGAGACAGAAAGTTTTATATTCTTAAACATAATGAGGTAATGGACGCAGAAAGACAGGAATATGAGAATATGCAAAAAGGCGGAACAACAAAAACTGAAGCAATTGACGCATATACAGATATTGACCAGCAAAATCTTAAAAATGCAGCAAAAAGATAATGGAAGTCATAAAACGACTTCCATTTTTTTCGTAAAAAATAATAATTAACATATTTATATGTAAATTAATAAATCAGTAAATAAATAGATAATAAAAATATATGGCATTACCAGCAATAGCCGCAATATGGAGAGCATATCAAGGAACTAAAGCCACTTACGATGTTATGAAACAATTGGGAAGTGACGCAACTGCTATATTAAAAAAAATAGCAGGTAATTGGCTTGAGGTTAATGATGCTGCGTTCAAGACAGCCAGAACGATGGCACTTGGGCGTGAGCAGGCACAGGCGTATAATAAACAGTTATTATCTGCTACTAAAGACCTTGCTGCACAATTTGGTGTTACAGCAAAAGAACTTGCTGATTTTCAAAAATCATATGCTGAAGCAACCGGCAGAAATGTTACTTTATCCAAGCAACAGCTTGCTCATATGTCTGTTATGTCAAAAATTGCAGGCGAAGATGCGGCTAAACTTGTTGATGAATACGATAAAGTAGGTGTTGGCATTGCAAGAGCAACTGCATATACAGGAAGGCTTCAAGACAGGGCTAAAGCCCTCGGTGTTAGTCCATCTAAAGCAACAAAAATGATGGCTGACAATATTAAATTGGCCGCTTCATATTCATTTAAAAATGGCGTTGCTGACATTGAAAAAATGACATTGCAGTCTGCTTCTATGAGGATGAATATGCAGTCAATAATGAACGCAACTGAAAAGTTTGCTGACATTGAGGGCGCAATTAGTACTTCTGCTAACATTCAGATGCTTGGCGGTAGTTTTGCTAGAGAATTTAGCAACCCTATGGGTGCTATGTATGAAGCAATGGCTGACCCGGCTGCATTCCAAGAAAGAATACTTAGAACAATTGAAGGTAAAGGAACTTATGATTCTAAAACAGGGGCAGTAACATTTGACCCAGTTACAATGCGAATGATGCGTGAAATGGCAAAGCAATTGGGAATGTCTGCTGAAGAATTGAATAACACAGCAATGGCTTCTGTTCAAAATTCAAAAGTTGAAGAAGAATTAAGAGCCAAAGGAACATATAAGAATTGGGAT
>Ga0247609_10006237_pt1 | contig 11512 bp, 5 predicted proteins | sample 172DNAGHGlowgp2_FD_193487 | JGI IMG/M metagenome (GOLD analysis project Ga0247609, IMG submission 193487) | Sheep rumen microbial communities from Palmerston North, Manawatu-Wanganui, New Zealand - 1728 DNA GHGlow gp2 | ecosystem: Host-associated > Mammals > Digestive system > Stomach > Rumen ... | reverse complement strand
AGAGAGTTTGAACAGAGTAATGACAATACCTATGTAGTATCCATGAGCAGCAGGACCATAGTATATAAGGGCATGTTCCTGGTCGGTCAGCTGCGTACTTTTTTCAAGGATCTGCAGGATAAGGATTATGAATCCGCGATCGCGGTGGTGCATTCACGTTTCTCTACCAATACGAATCCAAGCTGGGAGAGAGCTCATCCCAACCGCTTTATAGTACATAACGGTGAGATAAACACTATCCACGGCAACGCCGATAAGATGCTGGCACGTGAAGAGAACATGGACAGTGAGTTCCTTAAGGAAGACCTGCACAAGGTGCTGCCCGTAGTCAACCGTGACGGATCCGATTCTTCAATGCTTGATAATACCCTGGAATTTTTGGTGATGAGCGGAATGGAGCTGCCGCTCGCAGCAATGATCTGCATTCCCGAGCCTTGGGCAAACAACGATACCATTTCCCAGGAGATAAGGGATTTCTATCAGTATTATGCAACAATGATGGAGCCATGGGACGGACCGGCATCCATACTTTTTTCCGACGGTGATATAGTGGGCGCTATATTGGACAGAAACGGTCTGCGTCCTTCGAGATATTACATCACAGATGATGACAAGCTGATACTTTCATCGGAAGTAGGTGTGCTTCCGATAGAAGAGGAACATATAGTACTTAAGGAGCGTCTGCATCCCGGAAAGCTTTTACTGGTAGATACACTGCAGGGCAGGGTCATAGACGATCATGAACTGAAAGAGCGATACGCCCATGCACATCCTTACGGTGAGTGGATAGACAGTAATATGCTTTCGCTTAAGGATATCCATATCCCCAACATCAGGACGATAGAGTATAGACCCGAAGAGAGGGCAAGACTTCAGAAGGCCTTTGGATATACCTTTGAGCAGTACCGTACATCAATACTTAATATGGCTCTTAACGGCGGTGAGGGCATAGCTGCCATGGGCTGCGATACGCCGCTGGCAGTGCTTTCAAAAGAAGACAGGCCGCTGTTTGATTATTTTAAGCAGATGTTTGCACAGGTGACCAATCCTCCCATCGATGCGATACGCGAGGAGATAGTAACAGCAACGACTGTTTATGTGGGGCGTGACGGAAATATCCTTGAGCCCGCACCCGAAAACTGCCATGTGCTTAAGATCAACAATCCCATTCTTACCAATACCGATCTGCTTAAGATCAAGCATATCGACCATGAAGGCTTTAAGGCCGGAGTGGTATCTATGCTGTACTATAAGTCTACAAAACTGGAGCGTGCTATCGAGAGGCTGTTCGTGGATGTCGATAAGGCGTACCGCGACGGTGTAAACCTTCTGATATTATCCGACCGCGGAGTGGATGAAAACCATCTGGCGATACCCTCACTGTTGGCGGTATCAGCTGTACATCAGCATCTGGTCCAGACCAAGAGGCGCACTTCGCTTGCGATCATCCTTGAGAGCGGTGAGCCCAGGGAGGTACATCATTTTGCAACGCTCCTTGGCTTTGGTGCCAGCGCGATAAATCCTTATCTTGCGCTGGATACGATACATGAGCTGATCGATAACAATATGCTCAATAAGGATTACTATGCTGCAGTGGATGATTACAATCATGCGGTACTGTCGGGGATCGTTAAGATCGCATCAAAGATGGGTATCTCCACGATACAGTCTTATCAGGGCTCAAAGATCTTTGAGGCGGTAGGTGTATCAAAGGAAGTTATAGATAAGTATTTCAGCGGGACCATAAGCCGTGTGGGCGGTATCACGCTTAAGGATCTGGAGAATACGGTTGACAGGCTGCATTCCGAAGCATTTGATCCTCTGGGGCTTTATACGGATCTTACACTGGATTCGATCGGTGCGCACAAGATGCGCAGCCAGGGAGAGCAGCACAGATACAATCCCGCAACCATACATCTGCTGCAGTATTCCACCAGGACCGGTGATTACAATAAGTTTAAAGAATATACAGCTAAGGTTGATGAAGAAAACCACGGAAACTTAAGAGGACTGCTGGATTTTAAATATGCGGATAAGCCTATAGATATAGATGAAGTGGAATCCGTTGATGAGATAGTCAAGCGTTTTAAGACAGGTGCGATGAGCTACGGTTCTATATCGCAGGAAGCGCATGAGACCCTTGCTATAGCAATGAACCATCTTCATGGCAAGTCGAACACCGGTGAAGGTGGTGAGAGCGACGAACGTATAGGATCCGCGGGCACGGATAATGACCGCTGCTCGGCTATAAAACAGGTAGCGAGCGGACGTTTTGGTGTGACCAGTTCTTATCTGGTATCCGCAAAAGAGATACAGATAAAGATGGCACAGGGAGCAAAGCCGGGTGAGGGCGGACATCTCCCCGGAAAGAAAGTATATCCATGGATAGCAAAGACCAGACATTCAACCCCGGGCGTAAGCCTTATCTCTCCCCCTCCTCATCATGATATATATTCGATAGAGGATCTGGCCCAGCTTATCTATGACCTTAAGTGTGCCAACCGTTATGCTGATATCTCGGTCAAGCTGGTATCGGAAGCAGGTGTAGGTACCATAGCTGCCGGTGTTGCCAAGGCCGGCGCACAGGTGATACTTATCTCCGGTTATGACGGAGGTACCGGTGCAGCGCCGCGTTCATCCATACATCATGCAGGTCTTCCCTGGGAGCTGGGATTGGCAGAGACGCATCAGACACTTATACAGAACGGCTTAAGAAGCCGTGTACGTATTGAGACCGACGGTAAACTTATGAGCGGCCGTGATGTTGTTGTGGCTGCTCTGCTGGGCGCGGAGGAGTTCGGCTTTGCTACGGCTCCGTTAGTGACCATGGGCTGCGTGATGATGAGAGTATGTAATCTGGATACCTGCCCTGTCGGCGTGGCTACCCAGAATCCAAAGCTGCGCGAGAGATTCAAAGGTAAGCCTGAATATGTAGAGAACTTTATGCGCTTTATCGCACAGGAGATGCGTGAATACATGGCTAAGCTGGGAGTGCGCAGCGTAAATGAGCTTGTCGGCCGTACGGACCTGCTGGTAAGGAATAACGAAGTGGGCTGTCCTCACGAAGGCGGTGTGGACCTTAGCGCAGTGCTTCACGGCTGCGAGAGCGCGACCTTTGATCCCAAGGATGTATATGACTTTAAGCTGGAAGATACAAAGGATATGAAGGAGCTGCTCAAGAAATGTAAAAAGGCAGTAGAGGACGGAGAGAAGCTGGAGATAAAGATCGACGTAACTAATACAGACAGGGCTTTTGGAACGATCCTGGGAAGTGAGATAAGCAGGAAACATAAAGACGGACTTGATGAGGACAGCATAGTGGTACATTGTAACGGCGCCGGCGGACAGAGCTTCGGTGCGTTCATCCCTAAGGGACTTACGCTCGAGCTTACGGGTGATTCCAATGATTACTTCGGCAAGGGCTTATCAGGCGGAAAGCTTATCGCAAAGGTAAAGCCCGGAGCAAAGTATAAACCCGAAGAAAATGTGATAGTAGGTAACGTGGCGCTCTATGGTGCTACCAGCGGATATGCGTTTATAAACGGTGTTGCAGGCGAGAGATTTGCTGTACGAAACTCGGGCGCATATGCGGTAGTAGAAGGCGTTGGTGAGCACGGTTGCGAATACATGACCGGCGGACGCGTAGTGGTACTGGGACATACCGGAAAGAACTTTGCAGCAGGTATGAGCGGTGGCGTGGCTTATGTCCTGGATGAAGAAAATGTGCTGTATAAAAACCTTAACAAAGAAATGATCTCGCTTGAAAAGCTTGAGAACAAGTATGATATACAGGAGCTTAAGAGCTTGATAGAAGCCCATGTTAAAGCTACGGGATCTGCGATAGGCAGGAGAGTGCTCGATGACTTTGATAACATGCTCCCCCATTTTAAGAAGCTGATACCCCACGAGTACAAGAAGGTGATGAGCCTTTCGACAGCGCTTGAGGAAAAAGGTTTATCGGCAGAAGAAGCACAGATGGAAGCATTTCTTAAATTACACGGGGAGGTATGAGACGATGGGAAAAGCAACGGGATTTTTAGAGTATGAAAGAGAAGAGGGAGCGGTAGTTCCCGCAAAGGAAAGGATAAAGAATTTTAAGGAATTTCACGGAAGGCTTAATCCGGAGAAACAGCGTGAGCAGGCGGCAAGATGTATGGCCTGCGGCGTGCCGTTTTGCCAGTACGGGCAGATGATAAGCGGCATGGCTAGCGGCTGCCCGCTTCATAATCTGGTGCCCGAAACGAATGATCTGGTATATATGGGAAATCTGGAGCAGGCATACAGGCGCCTGTCAAAGACGCATCCCCTTCCGGAATTTACCTGCCGTGTATGTCCCGCACTTTGTGAAGCGGCATGTACCTGCAACTTAAACGGTGATCCGGTTTCTACAAAGGAAAATGAAAAGGCTATAATCGAGGCTGCATTTAAGGAAGGCTGGGTACAGCCCATAATACCTAAGGTAAGAAGCGGCAAGAGCGTGGCTGTGATCGGAAGCGGGCCTTCGGGCTTATCTGCAGCCGTAATGCTTAACAGAAGAGGACATAATGTTACCGTATATGAGAGAAGTGACCGTATAGGCGGACTCTTAAGATACGGTATCCCCAACATGAAGCTTGAGAAAAACGTGATCGACAGACGTGCCCAGCTGATGAAACAGGAAGGCGTTGAATTTATTACAGGTGTGAACGTCGGTGTGGATATCACGGCGGAAGAGCTTAAGAAGAAATATGATGCTGTGGTACTCTGCTGTGGCGCATCAAATCCCAGGGATATAAATGCACCCGGAAGAGACGCGGAAGGAATATACTTTGCTGTGGACTTCCTTGGAAAAGTAACGAAGGCGCTGCTTGATTCTGATTTTGAAAAGCCCCCTTTTGAACTGGCAAAAGATAAAGATGTTATAGTCATAGGTGGCGGTGATACAGGTAACGACTGCGTAGGTACTGTTATAAGGCTTGGTGCAAAGAGTGTTAAGCAACTGGAAATGATGCCCTGTCCTCCAAAGGAGCGTGCGGCGAATAATCCCTGGCCGGAGTGGCCGAAGGTTCTTAAGACGGACTACGGCCAGGAAGAAGCAATAGAAGTATTCGGAAGCGATCCAAGGATCTACACCACTACCGTTAAGGAATTTATCAAGGATAAGAAGGGCAAACTTAAGGAAGCTGTGCTTGTTAAACTTAAAGCGCAGAAGGATGAAAAAAGCGGCCGTATGATGATGGTACCTGTTGAAGGCAGCGAAGAAACCGTACCCTGCCAGCTGGTACTCATTGCTGCAGGTTTCCTTGGAAGCCAGAAATATCTGACGGACGCATTTTCGGTAGAGACCGATGCGCGCAGCAATATAAAGACAGCTGCAGGAGAGTATGCGACTTCCGTAAATGGTGTATTTGCGGCAGGTGATGTACGCCGCGGCCAGTCCCTGGTGGTATGGGCTATATATGAAGGCCGTGAAGCAGCCAGAGCCGTTGATAAGGCATTGATGGGTTATTGACAGTAACAGATATTAGAAGACGACAATGAGGACATGTGAGGACACGGGGACGGTCCTAACTGTCTTCATGTTGTTAAAGTGTATAGCGATCAGGCGTGTCAGTGATCGTGCATGTTGCGAAACGCATTAAGGAATGAGTGAGGACAAAAGGACCGTCCCCGTGTCCTCAGAAGTGGGTATAGATCTGAGCGGCCGTTTAAAAGCTTTACGACTGTTTTTTATAGTATTCTTCAAGGCGTGGACGGGCCTTTTCGTAAATGCTCTTAAGAGCGGGATCGAACTGGCTGCCCATGCCTTCTGTAATTATCTTATTGGCTATTTCAAGATCGTATGCTTCCTTGTATACACGCTTGCTGACAAGCGCATCATAAACATCCGCAATGGCCATTATCCTGGCTTCCAACGGGATCTGTTCGCCCTTAAGACCATCGGGATAGCCCGACCCGTCCCAGCGTTCGTGATGGTAATGAGCCACATTCTCGGCTATGATCTTGAACGATTCATCATCCGTATGAAGGAGTATTTCGTGTATTACACGGGCGCCTTCAGAGGCATGATGCTTCATTTTTTCAAACTCTTCATCGGTAAAGCGCCCGGGCTTTCTGAGTATCGCGTCATCGACGGCGATCTTGCCCAGATCGTGCATGGGCGCAGCCTTTATAACATCTTTGCAGAATTCGTCGGATATCTGCAGGGTGCCTTCTTTTTTGATCTCGTCTATAAGGATACGTACGCCGTCACTGGTACGTCTGATATGACCGCCTGTGGAATTGTCGCGGCTTTCAACCATCATTGCCAGGCTCATGATAAGGTTATCATGCATCTCGATGACGGACTTTGTTTTTGCCTCAACTTCCTGCTGGAGTTTTTCATTGTAGTTATCAAGCAGCCGTATGTACTTCTTGTTGGCGGTATCGTCTGTAAAAGTGACTATGTATCCGCGTTTTGCGGCACCGTCATACAGATAGTTCACGTTTACGTTGTATATCTTTTCGTCTTCGGTATCTCCGTCACTGTCGTGAAGTGAATATATAAAGCTGTTACGGTTATTGTCGTGTTTAAAACTGTCTAAGAAATGCCGGACTTTTCGTTCGGACTGCTTGTAGCCGAATACATCGTCGACAGCCAGATGGTAGAGTTCGGGGATGATCTTGCGCGCAGTATCGTTGCTGCCTAAGTATCTGTATTTAAAGTCGAAGGATATATAGCCTATCGACTGCTCACGGAACATGGAGTCTATGGCGGTATTGCTCACATCATAGAGGTTGGCGCGCTTGATGATAAAGATATAAAGTAACTGCGCAAGGACGTAACCTAAAGGGACGGGGTCAAAACTCATGGAGAACACCTTGCCCACAAAGTAGCACGCGATACATATCACTTCGGGTATGAGCAGGAGATGGATGATGGTACGGGGAACCTGGCGCTGCTTAAACCAGGAATAGCATATAGTGATGAGTACTATCAAAAAGAAGAATACAACGAAGAACTGGAACACCGTATGAAGCCACAGGTATTCCTTGATGAGTACCGGGGTATTGCCGATGAGTTTAAACGATACTTTTCCGTAGAACAGATCAGTATATCCGGCTGTGAGTACGCTTAGATAAAACAGCGTGCACAGTACAAACAGCAGGAGTTTGATCCATTTCTTGATAACGATCCCGCAGAGGTTAAAAACACCAAAGAGGATGAAGAGCTGCAGGAAACATCCGCCGATATATATGATCTTCTGTGCAAAGAGTGCTTCACCCAGGCTTTTTGACAGACTGAAAAAAAGGTATCCTATACAGGAGATGGGGACTATTGTGAAGATCATGCTGAAATTCACATCAAAGTGTTTATGCCATATATATACATAGATCGTAGAGCAAAGCAGTGAGACTGCAAGTATGCCCATATATATCAAAGGTATCAATCCGGCTGCTCCTTTCGTTAACAGATCAGCTCAATCTGCCGGTGTTCATTTTATGCTTACATTTATAGTGCCTAAACTGCTCTTAAGCACGCACAGGCCATCGCCGCTGCTGTCCGGAACATTTACTTTTCCGGTATCTGTTTTGGCCTCAAAGGTTTTGGGACTCAGCAGGGTACCTTTTATATTTCCGGTATCGGTCGTAATATTCAAACCGGCGGCGTCGCAATCGGTAAAGTTTATGTTTCCGGTGGAGCGGCTGATAGTCCAGTCGCCGGATGTTATGACATTGTTTAAGGTCACATTACCGGTATCGCCCGAAGATATCAGTTCCGAGCAGCTTACATCTTTAAGCTCGACATTGCCGGTATCCGTAACCAGTTTAACCTGTCCCGATGCACGGGAGTTTAAGTGTATTGAACCCGTATCGGTTTTGACATCAATGTTCTTAAACAAGAAACCTTCCGGTATGGTGACGCTGCCTGTATCGCACGATATGATCAGGTCCTCATACTCTTTTTCGGGAAGATAGAGCGTAATATCAAGCTGTTCAAAAAAAAGGTTCAGTTCAAGCTGCCATTCGGACGTATCGGTTACAGTGAGTGTAGATCCGTCTGCATGTACGTTATGGGCATGGTCTTTACGCTCGGTGCAGATCACATAAGCACTGCCGTCTTCGGATCGTTTTAGTCTGATATTTTCAGTATCGCCCTTTATCGTTATGCTGCTGAAGTCATCGTCTATGTCATAACGGCGGCTCACATGACCTGTCATATAAAGCGAAGACAGATCAAAGCCCATCAACGCGAAGGCACTGCCGCTTAAAAGCGCGCCAAGAATAATAAGGAAAATACCGGTAAGCAGTGTTTTTATCAGCTTATGCATTTTGGCTTACCTCCTTTCCGACGAACAGGGATTTGATCCGGTAGAGGATCTTACCGGTTAGTTTTATAAGCAGCCTGGTAACACCGTTACACAGCGCAAAGATGATCATGGCGACACCAAATACGATAAGGCCTGCACCGATGGCAAATAAGCCGCCCGGGGTATTTGAGTGTATGAACAGGTATATCGCAAATGGGATCGTGGCAGCAGCGGCGATGGCAAGACTCAGAACGACAATATAAAAAGCTGCCTGGATGATCCATGCTGTCAGATAGAAAGTTACGATCAGTACAAATGCTGTGATGATAAGCGGAAACCACAGCGGAAAGCCCAGTATTATCAGTGCGATCTGCCAGCCTTTGGTACTGTGCTTTGGCTTTACCTGCCGCATGACAAGAGTAGAGAGCGGGATCTCGCTCATTATGTGCTCTGCGATATCTTCGATGGGGCCTAAAGATGCCACGGCTTCTTCTTCACTCATGCCGTTTCCCATACGGTGATCGATCATCTCCGTATAGAACGCTATGCGGTCTTCTGTATCTTCCTGGGGTAAAAGGACCAGCCTTTTCCTCAGAAAAAATGTAAAATCTTCTTTGCTCATTATCTGTTTACGCTCCGGGATCAAGGATCTTAAGTGATATTATATCACATTCAGCGCTATTGACAAATCCCAATAAAGTAGTATACTAGCTTTCGTTGAGGCAAAGGCGCCATGAGCAGATGCTCGTGGTGTCTTTTTTTATGCGCAGGGTCGCCGAAAGGAAAACGTTGCCTGACGGCAACCGGCGACCCGCGCGCGAGCAGGGTGCGACTTCGTCTTCCCTACTCGATTGCGCAGGGGGGCAGCTTTCAACCCTAAACATTTAAGGAGAACTATATGTCTAAGTTCGTATTTGTAACAGGCGGAGTGGTATCGGGGCTTGGCAAAGGCATTACAGCCGCAAGCCTGGGAAGGCTCTTAAAGGCCCGCGGCCTTAAGGTGGCGGCTCAGAAGCTGGATCCTTATATCAATGTGGATCCGGGGACAATGAGCCCTTATCAGCACGGAGAGGTCTATGTTACTGAGGACGGTGCGGAAACGGATCTGGATCTGGGACATTACGAAAGATTTATAGATGAAGATCTTAACAAGTATTCAAACCTCACCAGCGGGCGCGTATACTGGAATGTACTGAACAAAGAGCGCCGCGGCGAATACCTTGGCAGCACCGTACAGGTTATACCGCATATAACCAATGAAATAAAGGAATTTGTATATCAGTTGGAAAAAAAGACCGGTGCCGATGTGGTGATCACCGAGATCGGCGGGACCATAGGCGATATCGAATCACAGCCGTTTATAGAAGCGGCAAGGCAGATAAGCCTTGAGCAGGGACCGGATAACTGTCTGTTCATACATGTGACTTTGGTACCTTACCTGCACGGTTCGGAAGAGCATAAGTCCAAACCTACGCAGCATTCCGTAAAGGAACTGCAGGGAATGGGCATACATCCGGATGTTATAGTACTTCGCTGCGACGAGCATCTTGAAAAGTCGATCTTTAAAAAGATCGCTATGTTCTGTAACGTTAAGGAAGACTGCGTTATAGAGAACATAACGCTGCCCTGTCTGTATGAAGCGCCGCTGATGCTTGAGGATGAAGGCTTTTCAGGCATAGTATGCAGGGAACTTAAGCTCGATACGAAGGAGCCGGATCTGACAGAATGGCGCATAATGGTGGAGCGGATCAAAAAAAGGAGCAGACGTGTACGTATAGGCATCGCCGGAAAATATGTACAGCTTCACGATGCTTATCTTTCAGTGGCAGAGGCATTGCATCACGCAGGATATGTTAATGATTCCTACGTGGATATAAGCTGGATCGATACTGAGAGGCTGAATGCCGCTAATATAGAAGAAGAGCTTAAAGACCTTCAGGGGGTGATAGTTCCGGGAGGTTTCGGCGAGCGAGGTATAGAAGGCATGATACTTACCGCAAAATATGCAAGAGAGAATGCCCTGCCTTATCTGGGTATATGCCTTGGCATGCAGATAGCGGTCATAGAATATGCACGTAATGCTGCCGGTATGCCGGATGCTAACTCAGGCGAGTTTGATAAGGAATGTGCACATAAAGTGATAGATTTTATGCCGGGACAGAATGATGAGATAGAGAAGGGCGGAACGCTCAGGCTGGGCGCTTACCCCTGCGTTATCGCACAGGAAAGCATGATGGAGAAATGCTACGATTGTACAGATATCTCCGAGCGCCACAGGCACAGATATGAATTCAATAATGATTACAGAAAGACGCTTACCGATGCGGGACTTAAGTTAAGCGGTATGTCCCCGGATGAGCATCTGGTTGAGGCGGTGGAACTGCCGGGACATCCCTTCTACGTGGGGGTACAGTTCCATCCTGAATTAAAATCCAGACCCAACAGGCCGCATCCATTATTTAAAATGCTTGTGGCAAAGGCTTTAGAGAGGAGTAACTCATGACAGAGAATAACAGAAAAGTGATCACCGAAGACGGTCAGGTATACGAAGGTATGGGCTTCGGTGCCAAAGATAACCGGGTGTGTGAGCTCGTATTCAACACATCTATGGCGGGCTATCAGGAGATAGTATCGGATCTGTCGTATACCGATCAGGCAGTGGTGATGACATATCCGCTTATAGGAAATTACGGAATGGCAGATGAGGATTACGAATGCAGGAATCCGCAGATTGGAGGGATGATCGTTCATGATTATAACGATGAGCCCTCCAATTTTCGTTATACAAAGACACTTTCGGAAGTGCTCGAAGAGAATCACATCCCCGGTATAAGCGGTATAGATACAAGACAGCTGACCAGATCGATCAGGGATATAGGAAGCAGGCGCTGCATCATATGCGATAAGGACATGAGCGTGGATGAGGCATTAGATATCATCAGAAAAACGCCGCTGCCTCATGATGCGGTAAGCCGTGCAAGCTGTAAAAAACGCTGGTATTCACGAACAGCCGATCCCAAGTGGAATGTGGTGGCGGTAGACTGCGGTATCAAACTGAATATAATACGCAGCTTAAACCGTCATGGCTGCAATGTTACCGTGGTGCCCTATAATGTGACTGCAGAAGAAGTTGAGGTTTTAAAGCCCGATGGCTTGTTCTTGTCAAACGGCCCCGGTGATCCGGAGGATGTTACGCCTGTCATTGAGCTGGTAAAGCAGATGCGGGGGCGTCTGCCTATATT
>Ga0247609_10006235_pt1 | contig 11514 bp, 21 predicted proteins | sample 172DNAGHGlowgp2_FD_193487 | JGI IMG/M metagenome (GOLD analysis project Ga0247609, IMG submission 193487) | Sheep rumen microbial communities from Palmerston North, Manawatu-Wanganui, New Zealand - 1728 DNA GHGlow gp2 | ecosystem: Host-associated > Mammals > Digestive system > Stomach > Rumen ... | reverse complement strand
CACGATATGCCGAAATTTATGGTTATAAGTATGTTGATAATTTTGAATGGGAAGATACTTTAGAATATGAAAGTTTTGGTAGAGGAGCATCTGCTGCCCATTTATATTTCAAATCAACAATAACTGGTAAAAGTTATCAAATGTTCTTGAAAGATTTTGAAGATATAGTCAAATTACTTGTTGATGGTAAAGTTTCAGGTACATGGACATTTTGTAAACGAGGACAAAACTATGGAGTAAAACTTTTAAAATTTAATAAATAAAAATTGAATTTAAATAATTTTATACTATATTATAAATAACAAAATAAATTGGTCATAAACTGGACCTATGAAATCAGTTTCACAATTCTTTATAAAAATATAATAGTCAGAAACTATGAAGATGAAAGAGAGAAATGCCCAATTGAAGTCAGCACTAGGTGCGATGGCAACAAAAGAGAGAATCCAAGAGGCAGCTTCAATACCTCAAGAGGATACACGTAACATTCAAGGTTACAAGGCATATTCACTTACTGATGAGTTCCGCCTTATCACAATGCTTAATACATTGAAGGTTAAGGATCAATACTACAGAAGTGAGGACACAATGATGAAGGAGCTTCGTGATCTTATCGAGAGAATCGGTATGAAGAATCCTTACTTCCTTGCACAATCAATTGTCTACTCACGTTGTATGGGTGAGGGTATGCGTACAATCAACCAACTCGCAGCAACATTGGCAGCTCCATTTATTGCAGGTACACCATGGGCTAAGGCTTTCTATGGTCTATTCGATAAGAAGAATAAGCAAGGTGGTGTTATCTTCCGTGTAGATGATATGTCTGCAATTAAGGATGCATACTGTGCATTGAATGATTCACCTCTTTCAAATGCAATGAAGAAGGGTTTTGCAAATGCTCTTGTCAATCTTGATGCTTATTCACTTGCAAAGTATAAGGATACAGTAATTGATATTGCTAACCTTGTTCACCCTAATCCAAAGCTTTCAAAGGCAACTGTTAAGGTTGATGGTAAGGAGATGAAGGTTCTTGATGTTCTTATGAATGGTATCACTGTTTCAGCTGATACATGGGAGGTAGCTCAATCAGAGGCTGGTCAAGAGGTTGCTAAGGCAGTACGTGAGGGTAAGCTTACAAAGGCTGAGGCTGAGAAGGTTCTTGCTGAGTCAAAGGCAGATAACTGGGAGGCTTTGCTTAAGGATGGTAAGCTTGGTGTTATGGCAGCACTTCGTAACATCAGAAACATCATGAAGAATCCTCGTAAGGAGATGATTGATAATTGGTGTGCACTTATCAAGGATACTAACAAGGTAAAGCAAGCTCTTATTCTTCCTATTTACTTTGACCTTGCATATGATGTAGTTGCTAAGGAGTTTGGTGATTATGATTATGCACCTCAAGTAATGAAGGCATTGCAAGATGGATATATTGCTTCAATTCCTAACCTTGCACAAGCTCTTCCTGGTAAAACATGTGTTATCGTTGACTGTTCAGGTTCAATGGGACAATGTGTATCAGATGGTAAGACTTACAATGGCGGTTATTGGAGATCATCAAGAGATACTGATAGATGTTCTTATAAGGCTGGTCTTATTGCTGCAACAATTGCTAAGGCTACAGGAGCAGATGTTATCAAGTTTGGTACTAATGCATATAGATTCTCTTATAACAAGAATGTAAATGTATTCAGTCTTGCTAAGCAAATTGGTACAGATGAGTATGGTGGAACATCACCTTATACAGCATTTGACCTTATTACTCGTGAGAGAGCAAAGTATGACCGTTTGATTTTCATATCAGATAATGAGGTCAACTCATATAATCTTACAAGTGCTTCTTATAAGAATTATATCCACGATGTATGTTCACCTTATATCTACTGTGTAGATCTTGCTGCTTATGGTACTACACCACTTAAGTCAGATAAGGTAAGCTATCACTATGGTTATGGATCAGAGCTTTACGATGCTATCGCAAATCAAGAGTTCCAACCAGGTGAGCACTTTGAGAAGATCAAGAAAGTTGTTATTGATCCTAATTATACACCAACTGAGGCAGACTTAGCTTAAGAATAATTATGGCAAAACAACAACCTATAGAACAAGAAGGAGTTATTGTGGAGGTTCTCCCAAGCTCCTTCTTCAATGTAGAACTTGATAATGGACATTTAGTTCGTTGTACTATCTCAGGTAAGATGCGAATCAATAATATCCAATTGACTCAAGGTGATAGAGTTAAGATAGAGATGAGTCCTTATGATTTGAATAATGGACGTATTTCTTATCGATTCAAACAATAATATTTATTTTGAATAAAGGAGATTAATTTCTCCTATTTAAATGCTGATTTCGTCCAATGGTAGGATATGGGAAAAAAGATAATATTCAAGATCATTTTTCTTACATTTAATGTATAGTTCAGAAATTGGATTACATCGTTCCAAGCCCATGATTTAGGTTCGAATCCTAAGGTCAGTTCAATATTGGGATTTCGTATAAAGGTCATTATAGAGGATTCTGGTCCCTCTTATATGCGTTCGAATCGCATAGTCCCAACAATTAATCTAAAATAATTATTAGTTATGGTATATGTAAAATGTCCCAAATGTGGTGCAGAAGTAGAAATCAATATTGCTAAAGCTATTGATGAACTTGCTGAAGTATATAGATGTGATAGTTGTGGCTATAAATTAAGATATACTAACAAATAAGGTCAATGCCCACCTATTTAAGTGTTAACTACACAAATATATAGAGATATATATTGGTAAGAGGTAGAACTTTATATAGTAATATGTAAAGAGGTGGAGGTTCCTGAGAAATGTACAAATCTCTCACTAAAGGAAAATGACGTCAATACAAAACCAGTTAGACTTTTTAGCTTTAAAAGTTATCATTATGGCTTCATGGCGGAATTTGGTAGACGCGCTTGATTCAAAATCAAGTCTTCGGGTCTGGGTTCGAGTCCCAGTGAAGCTACGATAAATTGCCCTGATAGTTCAAAGGATAGAACAGTAGCCTTCTAAGCTTCTAATCTGCGTTCGATTCGCAGTCGGGGTACAAAAAATACTTGGAATGTAGGCTTGGAAGCAGCCATCATCTAAGGAACTAAAATATATGACTTAAAGTAGGTTTATAAATACCTTGATAAGTATGTAATTATGAAATCGCGACACAGAATGAGATTATCAAAAGGATTATAAATTGAAATTAGCATTTGCGTTACAGCGCACCAAGTATTTTTTATTAATACTCCCATAGCTCAATGGATTTAGATTATTTGTCTACGAAGCGAATGGTTGTGAGTTCGAATCCAGCCAGAGTACAATATATACAGGTGTAGCTCAGAACTTGGACAGAGCGCGTTAAAACGGATGACGTGGTGGAAAATATCTTGAAGGAGAATATCCAGGAGTTAAGTTTGTGGAAGCACCGAAAATGATAGGAATATTAAGTAGGGAAGCGTGTTTTATGTACCACCTTAAACATAGCGTGGGTTCGAATCCCATCACCTGTACAACATATTAATTATATGCAAAGAATAAAAGAATATATTTATAGACAGTTTTCAGATTTCGATATAATTAGAAGACTATATATAGAAGATATTAAAGAATATTTTAATAATGATATACCAGAATATTTAATAGAAAAACTTAATTCAGAAGATTATATTTATGATTATATTTTAGAAAATCTTAAAAGTCATAATACCAAACAATTACAAAATAAAATATTGGATAAGTTTTTAGATAAATATAATGATATTGAATTTCAAACTCTTACAAATAAAAAAGAAGAATATGATGTAAAAGGCTTTTTATTATTATCTAATTATATAGATAAATTATATAATGATAAAGAATTTAATAATCTAATAAAATTTTATGGATATTATATAACAGATAAAACAAAAAATAATTTAGTAATAGTACCAACATATCCGGAAAATGTATCGGATTTTGTATATAATGATAATAAAGGAATATTATATCATTTCACTTCTGGTAAATATGTAAATGAAATATTAAATAAAGGATTAAGAATTAAGAAAGCTAAATATAGAGAATATCCAGAAAGAATTTATTTATATTCATGTGGATATAAAAAATTAGAAGATATTCAAAATATATATAAATTTATTAATAAAGTAGTCAATTCATTTAATAGAAAAAGATATGGATTATCTATATTTAAAATTGATTTAAACAAAATAAAAGGAAATAATATTGAGTTTTATACTGATGATATAATGGATGAAAAGGAAGCGGTATTTACTTATAATAATATTCCTAAAGATTGTATAACAAAAATCAATATAGATAATTTAAGTGTTAGTTAACATGTTTATTATCATGCTCCTGTGGTCGAACCGTATTAGGCACTTCTCCCCTAAAGAAGTTTATGCAGGTTAGAGTCCTGTCAGGAGTACATTAAAAAAAAGAATCCAGAAAATTGAATTTTTCTGGATTTTTTCTATATTATAAATGTTATTAAAGAAATATATAATATGGAAGAATTAAAGAAAATATTTGAGAAAGTTGTTATTAATAATGAATCTTATTATAACACTTTTGAATGTGATAATGGAAAATTTATCATTATCCTTAAATATCCATATACTAATTTTGAAATGAAAGTTCTATCTTCTAGAAATTCTAATCATGTTGAAGAGTTTTATAATTCTCTTGGTTCATTTGATTGTTTTGATATGTTAAGAGAGACTTTAGCAGCTAATAGTAATAATTAAATATATATATGGAAAGTTTCTCAGAATTTTGTACAGAGTTTTTTTCAAATAATAATTGTGATAAACTTATTTATCAGATGAAGACCATTGAAAATAATGGAATTACACGACCAGGAGATTATTACGCTATGGGTTGTGAATTTATTTTTAATGGGATGAATACAGGAAGTGATTATTTCAGCCTTGGAGAAATACTTGAAGAATATGGATATAATGGAAATTCTCATTATTTTCCATTCCTGAATAATTGGGACACCTTCATTTTCTATTGTCCAACAGATTTTCGCGGTCTTCTGTTTGACTTTAGCGAATTATATTCTGATGGCAAAATAATTTGTTATAATGGCCTTAATGGTCCTAAGAATCCTGAGAAGGTCAGTGAATATACAATTGATGAGTTCCTTAATGAATATGGGCTTTCAAGACTTTATTCGGTGTCACATTGGGATGTTCATTGGAAGAAACTTGGAGTAAATTGGAATAATTAAAAAATTAAAAAATTAAAGAATATGAAAAAGTTATTTGTTTTTATTTTGTCAGTGATTTGTTTTACAAGTTGTAAGTATGTTCCAACATCTGAGAAAATTCCAAGTGATTATAGTATTGGAGCAGTTGAACTTCGTGGAGATACTATGTCTGTTATGGTTCTTTATAAGAATGATAAAGGATATCCTATACATCGATGGCTTGAATTGACAAAGAAAGATACAGTAAGACTTGGTGGCCATGACTATGATATCTATCATAATGTAGAGAATGGATTTTCAATGGCTAGTCATTCTACAACATGTATTTGTAAAGGAGAATAATATGACACTTAGAGAACTTATAAATCGGCTTGAAAATCTTTCTAATAATGGAAGACGAGATCAAATGACAGTTATGCTTCATGTAGATGGTTATATGGAACAAGATTGCTATGGACAAGATGAATGTGAGACAGTAAAAGGTGCTTGTGTGGATATGTATAATAATTGTGGAACTTTTGATGAATCAGATGATTCTTATGAGTTTATTAAAATTTATTAAAAATCAAATTATATAAATATTTAATATGAAATTTTCAGATTTAGAAACACTTAAGATAGGTGATACTATTTACAGTTTCTTTGGAAATACATTTTATATTTACAAAGTAACAAATATCAGTCTATTTACACACGAAATTACTGTTTGTATTGAAAGTATTAACAATATTGAGAATGGTAAAGATTATTCTATTATTGATATTCCTATTGAAGATCGATATAATGATATTAAGTACGGATATGAATTTACATTGATGGATCTTGATTTAAATACTGCATATCAGAATTATTCTGAATATATTAATACACAGATTAACAAACTGAATGGTATGCGTGCAAATATGAAAGGTCTCAAGCGTAAATATATGCTTTCAATGAATATGGATGATAACGATATTCCTGATTGGAAACGTTTAGGATATAAGTCAAAAAAAGCATATGATGAGTATCTTGATGATTTATATGATGATTTAAAACACGGATATATTTGGATAAATTCATGAAAATTCAATTTTGGAATACTAATAAAGGATTTTTAATTAATGAAGGAACATATTATGTTCAATTAATTGATGATACTTCTACATTAGTAAGTAGAATTATTATAGAAATTGATAATGATGAATATCCAAGATATAAAGAATATTGTAAAGGAAATAAACTTGCAAAAATTATTAGAGTTGAAACACATCCAAATTATATAGGTAAAGGATATGCATCTAAGCTTATTAAATTTGTGATTAAGAAATTTGAAGGTTATAATTTAGTTTTATTATGTAGTCCATGTAAAAGAATTGAAAATACTGATACATTTAAAACTGTATTAGATTTAGAAAATTTTTATTCAAAGTTTGGATTTGTAAGAACTAATGAACTTTTACCAACAATGATTAGAAAATCAAAATAAATATAAAAGTAATTTAAAGAATAAATTTATAAAAATTAATATGAAAAAAATTAAGTATTGGAAATCAATTGGACAAAATCTATCTTTAAAGGATGCTCTTAAAATTTTAGATAGTAGATGTTATAATAATTTAAGATATGATAGAATTGGTATTAAATTAGGATCATTAGGATATAAAATCATAGATCAGTATGATGATTATAAAAATATGAATTTTAATATTAAAGAAATTACATCTGATCTTTGGGAGGTTGTTGTACCTGATATTGATGAAGAAAAGAAACTTACAAAAGTTAGAGATATTATCAAGAATGAACATTTTCTTAATCTTACAGATGAGAAAATTGATAATATGGATATCAGTGATATTTGGAAGGAAATCAATAATCGTATAGTGAATAGTGATAATGATATTAAATATCGTATTATTAAATCAATTGTTGAGAATAAACTTTATAAGAAATCATAATTATGAAAAAGCTTATTTTATTATTTATTAGTATTTTTTTGTTTATAAGTTGTACAATTAATTCTGTTCATAAACCAAAAGTTGAAAATCCAGAAGTTAAAATAACAGATAATGTGATTTCAATTAAATCTGGTTCAAGATATTATGATTATGAAAAAATTAAGATAGATAATCATGATTTTTATTTTAGAACATGGTCAACAAAATATGGATGTGGTTCAGATTTAGTTCATAATCCAAATTGTAAGTCATGTAAAAATATTGATTAAAAATTGAATTTTAAAAATAATTTTCTATATTATAAATGTAATTATTAAACATTTAAAAATATGATAAAAATTAAGATTTCAGTTGATGTTTGTTCTTCTTCTATCTGTAGTGATCGTCTTATGCAAAGATTGATTAACAAGAATTTTAGAGAAGTGCTTGAAGATGGTGAACCATTTGAGTATCCTATTGATGATCCTGAGTTTGCTGGAGAATCAATGTTTGCCAATCTTATTGGATATATTGCTACTGATGAGAATAGTCCATATTTTGGAAAGAAGACAGAAGATGAGATTACTGAATATGTAAAGAATTCAGGAATTACTCCAATGGTTCTTTATAATTGGGTAAAGGATGTTCTTCTTACTTCAAGTCCATCGGCTGAAATTCGAAAGATGTTTGCCGATTCAACTGTTGGAAAGGATGGTAAAGCAACTAATAAAACAGTTTCAAACTATAAGAAACAGCTTAAAGAATTTGTTTCAAATGGTGGAGAAATTATTACTCTTTCTTGTATTGAAGCAGAGAATTTGATTGGTTCAGATGATAAAGACATTTATGCGGTTCGTAGTAAGAATGGTGATCATGATTGTCTATTCTATGCTATTAGTAAGAATACTGACCGTCATTTAATTCGTAAGGAATATACATGTGACACTCGTTGTTCATACTATCAGGCAAGAGAAATACTTATGAAGAATTGGATAAATCTTGATGAAGAGCATAAATATCAGACAGCACTTTAAATAATTATAGATATATGAAACTTTATAATGTAGATATTCGTACAACACAGATACATCTAATTAAAGATGGATGTACAACAGGCCAGGCATTTACAATGATTGATACTTGGTGTAAAAATCATAAAGCTTATTATAATATTGAAGATATTTGGCTTGATACAGATGGTGTAGGAACAAGAGCTAAGATTAATATAAAATGTTTTTTTAAACATGACAATAAGATAGCAAATATTTTCAAGATTAAATATGATTAAGAACGGAAAAGTACATGCATGGCATTTTACTGGAACTTATACTTTCCAAAAGAAATTGCCTTTTAAAGATAATAGAACTATCTATAATGAAAATCTATCATCTAATACTTGGTGGGATAAACCAATTAATGAAACCAGTTGTGCTGAATATGATTCTAGAATTAGAGTTCCATCATTGAAACGTAAGAATGCCTGGAAACGATTTTATAGACTTTATCCTGGTCTTAAAGGTAAAAAAGTAATTCATGGAAGTAGTAGTTCTGCTTTTTATAGAGGATTGAATAAAAGTACAATCAAACTTAAAAAAATAAAATAATATGAAAAGTAAATTTATTTCTGAGAGAAATTTTAATCTTGTTACTTGTAAAGACAATAATGACAAGATGATTTCAATTGATCTTGACAGAGTAGAATGGTTTAAAGAAGATGGAGAAGACATGATTGAGATTCATATGTTCAATTGTCAGTTCTCTATTTGGGTTAAGATTTCAGAAGAGACATTTAGAAAGTATTATATTAATTATAAGAAAGAGTGTAATAAATGAATATAATTAGAGCTTTTGAAAGTGCAATAGTAAGATCTCGAGCAAAACATTGGGATTATATTTATATTTTGGTAGATATGCATGGTACTATTTTTGTTCCATCTTATTTATCAAAAGAAACATATGAATTTTATCCTTATGCTAAAGAAGTATTGAGAATGCTATCAAAAGCCACTAATATAAAATTGATTCTTTGGACCAGTACAAGACCTATTGATACTATTGAATATCAAAAAGTCTTTATAAACAATGGAATTTATTTTGATTATGTAAATGAAAATCCTGAAGTTGAAAGACAACCAACTGATCCAGAATCATTAGACTTAAATCAAAAATTCTATTTCAATATAGGTATTGATGATAAGTTTGGATTTGAACCTGAGACAGATTGGAAATTAATTTATGATTATTTAAATAATTAAATATATGAGATTTGGTAATGTAGCACTTTATTGTAAGGGTTGGTATCAACATCGTCAAGGTGGTGTTAAGACAATGTGGATGGATATGCTTCATTGTATTAATGCTGATGGCTGGTCACTTTGGTCAAAAGAAGATGTTGTGGAATGGTGTATGCATCGAATGGATGCTCTTCGAGAAGATGAGAATTTTCCATATAAAAATCATCTTGATTTAACTTATTTCTGGAAAGAAGTTAACGATATTGTTAGACGAGATGAATGGTATTATCATGAGGGTCTTGATTATGAAGATGCAATTATTCTTCATTATCGTAATATTATTTCTAATCTTGAAGGTAAGTATTTCAATGAGTTACTTGTAAAACCAAATGAGAATGTTTTGCCACTTTTTTATCATCAGGCATATTATAATGATGGTCAATATAGACCTAATCATGAACCTGATTTTACATTTGCAGATATGCACTGTGATGTAATTGCAAAGATTAATGAGATATTTCCTGATTATAAGGAACAAGAAATTGAAGATGGTGAATTTGAACGTCAGGAAGCATGGATTCGTGGTAAGGAATGGCAAAATGTAGTTGTTCTTATTGGTAGTGATAGTTTACTTGACTGTGAAGAAGTCAATATTTCTGGATATTTACTTAATCATGCAGATTATAATAAATATAAAGATGATGAATTTCTTGATTTAAATATTTATACGCATACAATCAATTTTGATGATAACAAGACTTATGTATGTCGTGTTAAGAAAGAAATTAAGCATTGGGAATGGGGTGATGATGTAAACTATAAACTAATGTCAGTATTGAATGAAACAGATTAAAGAAAGAATTTATCAAGAAAAGTTATCATTACAAGTAGATAAAAGTAAAAATAATCCAAGTGATTATTCTCAAATGTATTATGAAGGTGCTATTAAATGTCTGGATGAATATCCTTCAGATGGAAATATAGTTGAGAGTAATCATTGGATTAGTGAAAAAAGAGTAGAATGTCGCCGTCATCGTCATGAAGGATCAGATTTTTGGGAAGGATATTGGGATGCTTTAGATATTATTTGTGAAATTAGAGATGAAGAATTATATGGAATTGAAGACTAAAAAGACAGGAATAAAACTTGAATATACTCAAGATACAAGAAAGTATTTTGGTCAGCAATGTCAAGATGATGAAATAAATATGAAGTTCAAAGATCTTCATAAGAAAATTATCAATGAGATTATAGCATTCTGTAAAGAGAATAATATTGTAGTTGATGAAATTCATTTGAATGCTGATGGTGTTGCTGAGTCAATTCCTTATGGTGAATGGCAAGCATGTACAGATTCTTATTTTGGTCTTAATAAGTTTAGCAATGAATATTTGGATGTAATAACAATGAAGAAAAGTGTAGACAAAAAAGAATGGAAATTAATTAAAGCAAAACAAGAACCTTTTATATTTTCTATGTAGAATTACTATATTAATATATTATTGATAAAAATATCTATTATATTATAAATGAAAAATAGGTATGTAGAACTAACGGATGAAATTTCTAGACAACATTTATGTAAACAACAAATAACTAAAAATATCATACCAGTATATTTAGAAGTATTGCATATTCCAGAATTTGATTTAAAACAATTTTTAGAACATGATTATATAGCTCCTCCAGAAGAATTAATGGCTCCTATAAAGAAAGTATTGTTATCTGGATATGCATGGAAAAGATATGATATTATATATGTTGAATATCTTAATCTTAATGGATATTTAGAAACAAGAGCATTTAGTGAACATGATTATCCAAATATATATATGAGAATATAATGAATATACCTTTTGATAAAGTATATGTTTTATCTTTACCTTCATTTAAATCAAGATGTAAATTTATGAAAGCACAATTAGATGATTTAGAAATATCATTTAATTTTAATTGGGGCATAGATTTAGGTAATATTAATAAAGATTCTTTAGGTTATAAAATACAATATCCACAATTATTTGAAGAAGAACAATTATGTACAGGAAAGGATTTTTCTTGTACTTTAAATCATTATTCTGCAGTATATAAAGCATATGAATTTGGTTGTAATAGTATATTAATTTTTGAAGATGATCTTTGTTTT